>OFME01000292.1_pt1 | contig 42556 bp, 30 predicted proteins | sample 1541381 | NCBI WGS metagenome assembly OFME01 (sample SAMN04209243, study PRJEB22552) | human gut metagenome | biome: gut; material: feces | host: Homo sapiens | place: USA: Oklahoma
AAACAAGATCATCGATAAAGTGTTCCCGCAAGTTTCAACAAGTTTTACGCTGCCGGAGATTTTGAAATATGCTTCAGCTTACAGTGAATATAAACTGGTAGGAAATATGGGATTCCCGGAAGATAAGTATACAGATATGCTTTCAGAGATCGGAAGCGTTGTCGTGCCGGATAATCTTGTATCGAATGTAACAAAGCTTCATGAATTCCTGTTTGGCATTACAGGATATGTTCCATCGTCTACAGTGCAGACGGTCGGTTCTAATATTTCGTATACTGCAAGTGCAAAGAAGTCTTCGGGAACAGGATCGCAGTCGTCATATGATAGCGGTGAATCTTATAATGACAGTGGATATACCGATAACAGCGGTAACTACGAAGGCGGAAACACCGGCGGAAATTATGATGACGGAAGCATGAGCGGAAACAGTGGTAATACCGGAAATTCGGGAGAAACAGGCGGCGTCGGAGGAAATGGCAGTACCGGGGATAATACAGGCGGTACAACTGTAGAACCTCCGGTTGTGCCGGATGGCGGAACAGACAGCGGCGGCGGACAGACCGAAGCACCTCCGGAAGGTACAGTTCAATAATATCCAACCGGAACAGGGGAAGATAAAAAACAGAAAGAGGTAAACTCTGGCTGACTGCCCTAATTGGCAGACGTGCGAAAAAGAAAGGAGAGTCCGATATGGCAGTATTTACAGTCAATGGACAAAAGGTCGAACCGACCGGAAATCAGAAACTACTGCGCTTTTTGAGGGATGAACTTCATCTGACTTCAGTGAAGGACGGCTGCAGTGAAGGAGCCTGCGGAGCCTGTACAGTTATAATTGACGGAAAAACATACAAGGCATGTGTGCCGGACACAGATTTACTGGATGGCAGGACAGTGATCACAGTAGAAGGACTGACTGAATGGGAGAGGGAAGTCTATACCTACGCTTATGGAAAAGCAGGTGCTGTTCAGTGTGGATTCTGTATTCCGGGTATGGTAATGTGTACAAAGGCTCTTCTGGACGTGAACAAAGAGCCCACAGATGATGAGATTAAATATGCACTGCGCAATAACTATTGCCGCTGCACGGGCTATGTAAAAATTATGGATGCAGTAAGGCTGGCTGCGAAAGTTTTAAAGACGGGTGTGATCCCGGATGATCTGGATCCGGACTGGAATATAGGACATAGAGTATCCAGAGTGGATGTGGAGGAGAAAGTACTGGGAACCGGCAAATATCCGGATGATTTTTACTTTGACGGAATGCTGTATGGGGTGGCACTCAGAAGTAAATATCCACGTGCACGTGTACTTGAGATCGATACAGCAGCAGCAAAGGCACTTTCCGGGGTAGAAGCGGTATTAACAGCAGAGGACATTCCGGGAGAGAATAAGATCGGACATCTGAAACATGATCAGTATTCACTGATACCTGTAGGGGGTCTGACACATTATCTTGGAGATGCCATTGCCGTTATTGCTGCAAAAGACAGAGAAACAGCTGAGAAAGCTAAGAAACTGATCAAAGTAAAATATGAAGTGCTGCCTCACATTCGTACAATTGAGGAAGCGGCGGCAGAGGATGCACCAAAGGTATTTGATGAAGAAGAAAATAATATCTGTGCACATAAACATATCAGCAGAGGAAATGCAGATGAAGCAATCCGTAATTCCAAATATGTGATCAGCCATCATTTTGAAACCCCATGGACAGAACATGCATTTCTTGAGCCTGAGTGCGCAGTGGCTTTGTATGATGAGGACGGAGATATTTTCGTATATTCCACAGATCAGTCTGCACACCAGACATTACATGAGTGTTCCCTGTTACTTGGAACGGACAGAGTAAAGGTACAGAATGCACTTGTAGGCGGTGGATTCGGCGGAAAGGAAGATATGACAGTACAGCATCTGGCTGCACTGCTCACTTATGCTACTAAGAAACCGGTGAAAATGAAACTGACCAGAGCGGAATCACTGCTGGTTCATCCGAAGCGTCATCCGTTCTATATGGATATGACCATGGGCTGCGATGAGAACGGCAATATCATGGGGGTAAAAGCGAAAGTAGCATCAGATACAGGTGCATTTGCCTCACTTGGCGGTCCTGTGCTGGAACGTGCATGTACTCATGCGGCAGGTCCCTATCATTATGAGAATTTCGAGATTGAAGGAACTGCTTATTATACCAACAATCCGCCTGCCGGAGCGTTTCGCGGTTTTGGTGTAACCCAGACCTGTTTTGCAACAGAAACCCTGCTGAATATGATGGCAGACAAAGTAGGTATCACTCCATGGGAAATCCGTTACCGCAATGCGATCCGTCCCGGTGAGACGCTTCCGAATGGTCAGATCGTAGATAATTCCACAGGTCTTGTGGAGACACTGAAAGCTGTAAAGAAGAAGTATGATGCTGCCCTGGAAGAAGGAAAACCGGTGGGAATCGGCTGCGCCATGAAGAATGCCGGTGTCGGTGTCGGTATCCCGGATACAGGCCGCGTGAAACTCGTATTTGAGAAAGATAAAAAGCTGCACATCTATTCCGGCGCTTCCTGTATCGGCCAGGGACTTGGTACAGTCCTGACACAGATGGTAGTCACCAATACAGATCTGAAGCATGAAGATATTGTATATGAGAGAAGTAATACCTGGTTCGCACCGGATTCAGGTACAACTTCCGGCTCCAGACAGACTCTGGTAACAGGGGAAGCCTGCCGCAGAGCCTGCGATAAGGTTATGGAGGACCGCAATGCAGGTAAGACCATTGATGATGTGATCGGCAAAATTTATTATGGGGAATATCTTGCAAAGACAGATCCTCTTGGCGCAAATGTGCCGAATCCTGTTTCCCATGTAGCCTACGGCTATGCGACGCAGATGTGTATCCTGGATAAAAAAACAGGTAAGATTGAGGAAATGGTTGCTGCACATGATGTGGGCAAAGCAGTCAATCCACTGTCCTGTGAAGGCCAGATCGAAGGCGGCGTAGTGATGTCCATAGGATTTGCACTGAGAGAGCATTATCCGATCGATGAGAACTGTAAACCAATTGACAAGTATGGATCTCTTGGCCTGTTCCGCTCTCATGAGATTCCGAAAATCGATGCCATCGTTGTTGACAAACCGGGACTGAATGTAGCCTGTGGTGCCATTGGAATCGGTGAGATCACCTCTATCCCAACTGCACCTGCAATTGCAGATGCATATTTCAGATGGAATGGTGAAAGACAGTACAGTCTTCCTCTGACCGGAACACCATATGAAAGGAAGTGCTGAATATGGCAGTAAAGAAGAAATTTCCATATCGCGCGGCTGTAGTTGCATGTAATGGGGGATGCAGATCAGCCGAAGGTGAGGCCGGCTGTGCAGATGGATGTATCGGATGTAAAGCCTGTATAGATAAATGTAAATTCGAAGCCATTTCCATCAATGAGTATGGTGTGGCGGAAGTGGATGAGGAGAAATGCATTGGCTGTGGTGCCTGCGCGAAAGTCTGCCCACAGAAAGTAATCCATGTCCATGAGTGTGCAAACTACATTGTGGTAAAATGTTCCAATAAGAAAAAAGGTGCAGAAGCAAAGAAACAGTGTGACGTCAGCTGTATCGGCTGTGGAATCTGCGAGAAGACCTGTACAGCCGGTGCGATAAAAGTAAAAGACAGCTGTGCTGTGATCGAGGAATCCATATGTCTGAGCTGTGGTATGTGCGCAGTGAAATGCCCAAGACACGTTATCCATGACCTGCATGGAATATTGACAGAAATACGTTAAGTAAATCAGGTTACTGTTCACTTTGTTCTTAGTAATACATTGCAAAGGATATTCTCAGTGAACAGTAACCCAATCAGACAACTTCGTTAATAGGAAAATAATACGTAAAAATTGAATAAAAGATTGCAATTTCATATCCAAATATGCTATACTTAAATCAGAAAACAGATAACAATTATGCAAATAAAAAGTAAATTCGCCTGATGTCAGAAAAAAGGTGAAGGAAAGTAGCATGGTTCGGAGCCGGACATAAGTCCTGAGGGGAACAGACAGATACCTTGGGGTGTGTCCGGCTCCTTCTATATAATAACCAAAAATAAATACAGAGAAGGTGAAAACATGATTGGAAAGAGTGTTCCAAGAGTAGATGCCTATGACAAAGTTACAGGACGTGCAAAATTTACTGATGACCTGGTTCCTGCCAACTGTCTGGTGGCAAAAATCTATCACGCAAAGATCGGAAACGGTATCGTAAAATCAATCGATACCAGTAAAGCAGAGGCTCTGGACGGCGTAGTAAAAGTGGTTACTTTTAAAGACGTACCGAATCATTGTTATCCTACGCCGGGACATCCCTGGTCTGTGGAGCTGGCACATCAGGATGTTGCAGACCGCAATATCCTTACCGGAAGAGTCCGTTATTACGGAGATGATATTGCTGCTGTAGTGGCAGAAGATGAAATCACAGCCCAGAGGGCATTGCGCCTGATCGAAGTTGAATATGAAGAATATCCGGTAGAAATCCATCCGCGTAAATCCATGTATGGAAGCAAACCGCCAATCCATCTCGATAAAAAGGACAATGTACTTGTCCGTTCCAATTACTTTATCGGAAATGTGGAAGAAGGGCTGAAGGAATCCGAAACAGTTATAAAACGCAGTTATAAAACCCCGATCGTGCAGCACTGCCACATTGAGAATCCGATTTCCTGTGCATACATGGAAAATGGCAGGATCATAGTTGTGACTTCCACTCAGATTCCGCATATTGTCCGGCGTGTGATCGGGCAGGCTCTTGGAATCCCATGGGGAAAGATCAGAGTCATTAAGCCATACATAGGTGGAGGATTCGGAAATAAGCAGGATGTGCTGTATGAACCGTTAAATGCGTTTCTTACCACGCAGGTTGGCGGCAGACCGGTCAAACTCGATATAACCAGAGAGGAAACTTTCTGCAACACCAGAACCCGTCATTCTATTGAGTATGATCTGACGGCAGGTGTTGACAGTGAGGGGCATCTTCTGGCAAAGGATATGCTGGCTATTTCCAATCAGGGAGCATATGCCTCCCATGGACACGCCATAGCAGCCAATGGCCTGACTGCCTGGAGGCTGCAGTATGCATGTCCGAATATCAAAGGAGAGGCATATACTGTCTATACGAATACACCGGTAGGCGGAGCGATGCGTGGATACGGGATCCCGCAGGTATGTTTTGCAATTGAGTGCTTTATGGATGATATTGCAAAAGAGATCGGGATGGATCCTCTGGAGTTCAGAAAGAAAAATCTTATCAAAGGATATTATGAGGATGCTTACCTGAAGCCGATCGCAGCAAACACCAACGGGATTTTTGAATGTCTGGAAAAAGGTGCAGATTATATCCACTGGGAAGAAAAACGAAAAGAATATACAAACCAGACAGGTAATATCCGCAGAGGCGTCGGAATGTCACTTTTCTCCTATAAGACAGGTGTATGGCCGATTTCACTGGAAATTGCAGGTGCAAGAATGACTCTGAATCAGGATGGAAGTGTTGGCCTGATGCTGGGAGCTACTGAAATCGGTCAGGGTGCTGATACGGTATTTTCCCAGATGGCGGCTGAGATTTTAAATATGGATATCAGTGATGTTCATATCCAGACGGTCCAGGATACTGATGTAACACCATTTGATACCGGTGCCTATGCATCCAGACAGTCGTTTGTAACAGGAACAGTTGTTAAAGACTGCGCAAATCTTCTGAAGGAAAAGATTCTGGCTTATGCAAAAGAGCTGTTGCCTGAAGAGACAAGGAAACTGAGGCTTGATCATGGGTGGATCATGGCAGGAAAGGATCCTGCAATATCTCTTGGAAATCTTGCATTGGAGAGTTATTACAGTCTTGGCAATTCTTCTGTTATTACAGCAGAGGTTTCCGAGCAGGTAAAGAAAAATACGATTGCCACAGGATGCTGCTTTGCTGAAGTGGAAGTCGATATAAAGCTTGGCAAGATCAAAATCCTTCATATCATTAATGTGCATGACAGCGGTAAGCTTATTAATCCGAAACTGGCTGAAATGCAGGTACAGGGCGGTATGTCTATGGGAATGGGATACGGTCTGTCGGAGCAGCTCATTCTGGATGAGAAAACAGGAAGACCACTGAACGGAACCCTGCTGGACTATAAACTGATGACAATGATGGATACTCCTGATATCAAGGCGGATTTTGTGGAACTTGATGATCCGATTGGACCTTTCGGAAACAAAGCACTGGGTGAACCGCCGGCAATTCCGGGTGCACCGGCAATCCGTAATGCAGTACTTCATGCAACAGGTGTAGCCTTTAATGAAAATCCTCTGACACCACAGAGACTGATTGATGGCTTTATGAGGGCCGGACTTATTTAGAGGGGAGGGGATTTTATGTACGATATTGAGAACTATTATCAGGCTGAAAGTGTAAAAGATGCTGTGAGATTACTGAATGAATATCCGGATGCCAGAATCATTTCCGGAGGAAGTGATGTACTGATCAAAATCCGGGAGGGAAAATTTGCCGGAACTTCTCTGGTGAGCATCCATGGGATCAAAGAAATCCAGGGTGTAAAAATGGCGGATAACGGAGATATTTATATTGGTGCCGGAACTGTCTTCTCACATATAACAAATGATGCAATTATCAGGAAATATATTCCGGTTCTTGGCGAGGCTGTAGATCAGGTAGGAGGACCACAGGTACGAAATATTGGTACTATCGGTGGAAACATCTGCAACGGAGCAGTCAGTGCGGACAGTGCACCGACCGTATTTTCCCTGAACGCACTGCTGAGGCTGGAAGATGGAAAGGAAGGCCGTCTTGTACCTATAAAAGATTTCTATCTTGGACCCGGCAGGGTGGATTTGCGGCAGGGAGAGATCCTGACCTATGTGATCATTCCTGCAAAAGAATATGAAGGGTATCATGGTCATTATATTAAGTATTCCATGCGAAATGCCATGGATATCGCAACGATCAGCTGTAGTGTGGTGAGCAAGGTAGATCAACAGGCAGGAGTGATAGAAGATGTGCGCATTACCTTTGGAGTTGCAGCTCCGGTTCCGTACCGCTGCACAAAGGCAGAAGAGGCTTTGAAGGGCATGAAGATAGAAGAAAGCCTGTATGAAAAGACAGCACAACTGATCCGGGAGGAAATCAATCCGAGAGATTCCTGGAGAGCATCCAGGGCATTTCGTCTTCAGATTGGCGGAGAAATTGCGGCACGGGCATTGAGACGTACCGTAGAACTTGCAGGAGGTGACCGCATATGAAAAAGCAGATGCAGCTTGTACGATGTACAGTAAACGGAAGAGAAGTTGAAGAATATGTAGATGTAAGGGAGTCACTGCTTGATATGCTTCGCAACCGCCTTGGACTGACTTCTGTAAAAAAGGGCTGTGAAGTAGGAGAATGTGGTGCCTGTACAGTAATCATAGACGGAGAGACTATTGACTCCTGTATTTATCTGGCAGTCTGGGCGGAGGGTAAAAATATCCGTACACTGGAAGGTCTGGAGAAAAACGGAGAACTTACCAGGATTCAGGAGGCATTTATCGAAGAAGGTGCCATACAGTGCGGTTTCTGCACTCCCGGATTTATCATGTCTGCCACTGTTTTACTGGAACATGGAGAGAAATTATCAAGAGATGCGATTCGGAAACATATGGCAGGAAATCTCTGCCGCTGCACAGGTTATGAGAACATTGTAAATGCGGTGGAAAAAGTAATGGATGAAAATGAGACAAGAAGAGGAAAGACAGTAAGATGACAAACAGATACACAAATGTCCCAAAATCTGACAATAAACCGGAAAATGTTGTAATAATAAGAGGTGGCGGTGATCTGGCCAGCGGTACGATCCACAGATTATACCGATGCGGCTACCGTCTTCTGGTACTGGAATGTGAGAAACCCACTGCGATCAGGCGAATGGTTTCTTTTTGCGAGGCTGTTTACGACGGGCAGTCTTCTGTGGAAGGAGTTCTCTGCAGAAAAGTTGACAGTGTAGAGGAATGCGAGGCAGTCTGGAAAGCCGGGGAGATTCCTCTTATGGCAGACACAGAAGGAACTGTCCTTAAGAAATACAGACCTGCAGCACTGATAGATGCAATTCTTGCAAAAAAGAATCTTGGAACAACCAGAGAGATGGCAGATCTAACCGTTGGTCTTGGACCGGGATTTGTGGCAGGTGAGGATGTGGATTATGTAGTGGAGACTATGAGAGGCCACAATCTTGCCAGAATCATCACAAAAGGCGCTGCTATGCCAAACACAGGAGTTCCGGGTATCATTGGAGGATTTGGAAAAGAGCGCGTGCTCCATGCTCCTGCTGCAGGGAAAATCCATTGTATCTCAAAGATTGCAGATATCGTGGAGAAGGATCAGGTCCTTGCCTGGATCGGAGATACACCTGTCAGGGCTTCTCTTACAGGAGTTTTGCGTGGCATGATCAGAGATGGATTTACAGTGCCGAAGGGGATGAAAATTGCAGATATTGATCCGCGCAAAGAACAAAAGAAAAACTGTTTCACGATTTCCGACAAGGCCCGCTGTATTGCCGGCAGTGTATTGGAAATCCTGCTTTCAGAAGGAGTGATGCCATATGAAGCACCAGGTCGATTTTCTGGAACTGCTGCAGATTGATTATGAAAAATACCCTGTGATCGCTGTAGTTGGCGGCGGCGGCAAAACCAGCCTGATCTACCGTCTTACAGATGAACTGATCGATAAGGGAAAGAGAGTGATCATTACCACGACCACCCATATGGCAGGAGAATCTGAACTTCCGTTTGCCAGGGGCGGAGATGCAGTCAGGGTAAAAGAACTTCTGGACAAAGAAAGATATGTGATTGCTGCGGAATATGAGGAGGACACAGGTAAATATGCGTCTCTGACAGATGAAAAACTGGAAGAACTGAGAGAATTATGCGATGTAATGCTTGTGGAAGCGGACGGAGCAAAGCATCATCCGGTAAAAGTCCCGGAGAAATGGGAGCCTGTAATCCCCAGATGTGCGGACATTGTGATCAGTGTGATCGGGCTGGACTGTCTGGGGCAGCCAATCAGTCAGAGTGCTTACCGTATGGAACGTACCTCGGAATTTCTCAGGAAAAGTCTGGAAGCTCCGATCACTGAAGAAGATATTGTAAAGATTGCGACTTCTATCTGCGGACTTTTTAAGGATGTGGAAGAAAGAGTATACAGAGTGTATCTGAACAAGTCAGATATACTCAGAGAGAAAGAACCTGCAGAGCACATTGTTGAGGAACTGGAAAGGAAGAATACAGTAGCGGCTTACGGAAGCCTTTTGGAGGAATAAATTATTTTGAAAATTGCAATGATCATGCTGGCGGCTGGAAACAGCCGCCGTTTTGGGGCAAATAAACTGTTATATGAAATAGACGGAATACCTATGTATCGACATGTGCTGGAACAACTGGATGATACAAAGAAGAAAATAGAAAATATCTATTCGGAATATTCAGATATTACAGAGGATAATAATAATGATAATAATTCAGATATTGTTCAGTTAAATAACCTGTACAGAAATAATATTACAGCAAAAATAATCTGTAATATTATTGTTATTACTCAATATGATGCCATTGCAGAAGCAGTGAAAACAAAGGAAATACAGGTTTTGTATAATCCCCATCCGGAAGATGGAATTTCTTCCTCTGTAAAAATCGGTCTGAATGCCAGCCTGGATGCAGATGCAGTGCTTTTTACTGTGTCTGATCAGCCCTGGCTTACCAGTGAGACAATCTGTGAACTGATCCATGTGTTTTTAAACACTTCCAAAGGAATCGCCTGTGTTTCCTGTCAGGGGAAAATGGGAAATCCATGTATTTTTGACAGGAAATATTACAATGAGCTGCTTTCTCTGGAAGGGGATAAAGGCGGTAAAAAAGTGATCATGAAACATCTGGATGATACGCAGATTTATGAGATAGAAGCAGGCAGGGAACTGGAAGATATTGATTATTATGAATCTATAGCAGTCCACTAGTACATCGTTTCGTAAATAACTATACCAATCGCGTAGGATGCGGATTCGAGTGTGCTGGTATAAAAACGCAGGCGTAGCGGGCTACGCTGAGGCTTTTAGACCTGTGCAATCGGATTCGCAGACAAGTGAGTGGTATAGTTATTTCGAAAACGATGTACTAGAGCGTGTCTGAAAAATGCTTTCCGCAAGATGTATGTCAAAATATACCGAAAAGTGGGGCGTGCAGATTGCAGGAATGATTTTCCAGACACTCTGGTCCACTCATCACAAAAAAAGTTCCGGGCGAGGTCACCGGAACTTTTTTTGCGCAATTATTTCGCTATATGGCAGATATCCTGAATATGTGGCAGTTATATATATCAGTATTAAACAGCTGATATATAATAAGATATCTGCTGAACAGATTAAAGATGGATTTTGGTTCCGGTTTTTCCCTGGATACCGTCTTTGGCTTTCTGAAGTAAAGTGATCATGGCAGTTCTTCCTTCTTTGGAGCTTGCAAAATCAACGGCAGCCTGAACTTTCGGGAGCATGGAACCTGGGGCAAACTGTCCCTCATTAATATATTTCTTAGCGTCATCTACAGTGATGTCATCCAGCCATTCTTCGTTTTCCTTGCCGAAGTTTACAGCAACCTTCTCCACTGCTGTAAGAATGATAAGCATATCTGCATCCAGCTCTTTGGCCAGGAGACAGCTTGCATAATCCTTATCAATAACTGCTGATGCACCTTTGAGATGATGTCCGTTAAGAACAACGGGAATTCCGCCTCCACCGCAGCAGATAACGATTTTATTTGCATCCACAAGACTGTTGATCGCATCCTGTTCAACGATTTCAACAGGCTTTGGAGATGCAACTACACGACGATAACCACGCCCTGCGTCTTCTTTCATGATATGTCCATATGCCTTGGCCTGATGGTCTGCTTCCTCTTTTGTCAGGAATTTGCCGATCGGCTTGGATGGATTTTCAAAAGCAGGATCATTGGGATCTACACGAACCTGAGTGACAACAGTGACGACAGGTGTGCGGACAAATCCTCTGATTCGAAGTTCCTCTCTCAAAGCATTCTGCAGATCATATCCGATGTAAGCCTGACTCATGGCAACACAGACAGAGAGAGGAGTGTTTGGCTGATTCTCATCTTCTCTGGAGAGAGCAGACATGGCATTGTTGATCATGCCAACCTGTGGCCCGTTTCCATGTACAACAACAACCTGATGACCTTCTTCGATCAGATCGCATAATGCTTTTGCAGTAGTTTTTACAGCTACCATCTGTTCCGGGAGAGTATTTCCCAGAGCGTTCCCACCGAGCGCAATAACGATTCTTTTTCTTGTAAACATTTGTAAAAACCTCCTGATTTTAAAGGCAAAGAGGGCCGCCGCAATAAAGATTGTGTGCTTTCTGCGACAGCCCCGCCTGCTATACAATATGATGAGTACTATTTTTCAATATATTTAAATTCTGAAACTGCTTTCAAAATTAAATATCTGTTTGAAAGCAGCTGGAATATTACTGCAATCCAACTGTTAATCTGCGCCTGATTATTTCAGGATTCTTGGAGCTGCTTTGACTTCAAGTTTCTTCAGGATATCCTGTGGATTTTCAAATTTGGAAAGCATGATCATAGCAGCGATGATGTATGGTTTGAAGCTTGCTTCTTTGTATAACGGGATTCTGTAACGATCGAATACAGAAGCGTCAACCTCACCTGTTTCGCAGCTTACACCTGTAATATCAGCCGGCAGGCAGTGCAGGTAAAGAGCTTTTCCGTCTTTTGTTGTTTTCATAAGTTCTTCTGTGCAGGCCCAGTCTTTGTGCTGTGCATTCTGTGCAAGAAGTTCTTTCTCTAATTTATCGATTCCGTCGAAGTCGCCTTCTGCATAAAGGTCTGTACGTTTTTCCATAGCTGCAAATGGAGCCCAGCTCTTTGGATATACGATATCAGCATCTTTGAAAGCTTCAGCCATATCGTTTGTCTTTGTGAAGGATCCGCCGTTTTTCTCAGCATTCTTCTTGGCAATCTCTTCAACTTCCGGCATTACATCATATCCTTCCGGATGAGCAAGAACAACGTCCATGCCGAAACGTGTCATCAGACCGATAACGCCCTGCGGAACGGAGAGTGGTTTACCATAGGATGGAGAGTAAGCCCATGTCATAGCGATCTTTTTGCCTTTCAGATTCTCAACACCGCCGAATTCATGGATGATGTGGAGCATATCTGCCATACACTGTGTCGGATGGTCAACGTCGCACTGAAGGTTTACAAGAGTAGGTCTCTGCTCAAGGATACCGTCTTTGTTTCCTTCTGTAACAGCTTCCATGAATTCTTTCTGGTAAGCATGTCCTTTTCCGATGTACATATCATCACGGATACCGATCACATCAGCCATGAAAGATACCATGTTTGCTGTTTCGCGAACAGTTTCACCATGAGCGATTTGAGATTTCTTTTCATCAAGATCCTGTACTTCCAGACCAAGAAGGTTACATGCGGAAGCAAAAGAGAAACGTGTACGTGTGGAGTTATCGCGGAAGATAGAGATTCCAAGACCACTCTCGAATACTTTTGTGGAGATATTGTTCTCTCTCATGAAACGGAGAGCATCAGCAACTGTGAAAACAGCTTCCAGTTCATCATCTGTTTTGTCCCATGTCCAGAAGAAATCGTTGTTGTACATTTCTTTGAAGTTTAAGCTGTTTAATTTATCAATGTAATCCTGTAATGTTTTCATAAAATCAATACCTGCTATGCTTTGATAGCTTATCCTTTCCTGATATGAAATAATTGAATCTCTGCGTTTGGCAGAACACCGGTTATCCGGCTGTATCTGTTTATCTTGTGTCCCTGCCTGTTACAGCAGGGATTCTGTCCGGACACATATTAAGCCTTTAGGATGATAGGAAATCCGTCGCCTAAAAAAATTTGAAAATTTATTTATTATTTGCAGTATGCAGTTGGAAGAGCAGCGTATACAGCAGCGCATCTTACAAGGTCGATCTTCCATGTTTTTTCGTTCGGAGCATGAGCCTGTGCTTCTGCACCAGGTCCGAATCCGATACAAGGAATGCTGTTACGTCCCATGATTGTTACACCGTTAGTAGAGAATGTCCATTTGTCTGTAAGCGGACGAGCTTTTCTCATGCCTTCTGTCTCAGCATTTCCGAGACGCTCTTCGCCGTACAGTCCTTTATATGCTTCTTCCAGAGCCTGTGTTACTTTGTGATCTTTCGGGATTACCCATGTCGGGAAGTAGCACTCGATCGGATATACAAGGTCTGTATAGGACGGACGGTTGTATTCATACATGGATACTGTTACGTCGTCGCCATATTTCTGTACAGCCGGAAGAGCACGGATCTCATCCAGGCAGCTTTCCCATGTTTCGCCTGCTGTCATACGACGGTCAAGAGATACAGAGCAGGAGTCAGCTACTGCACAGCGGCTTGGAGATGTGAAGAAGATTTCGGAAGTAGTAACAGTGCCACGTCCAAGGAAACGTGCTTCTTCCCATTCAGGGTTGTATTTCTCATCAAGCATTTTTACAAGACCTTTGATCTCTGTGGTATCAGCAGCATCGTTTTCGTTTAATGCGCGGATATCCTGGAGAATATCAGCCATTTTGTAGATTGCATTGTCACCACGTTCCGGAGCGGAACCATGGCAGGAAACACCCTTTACATCTACGCGGATTTCCATACGTCCACGCTGTCCTCTGTAGATACCGCCGTCTGTTGGTTCTGTGGAAACAACGAATTCAGGACGAACACCATCTTCATGGATGATGTACTGCCAGCAGAGACCGTCACAGTCTTCTTCCTGTACAGTACCTGTCACAAGTACCTGATATTTATCGTTTAAAAGACCAAGGTCTTTCATGATCTTAGCACCGTATACTGCAGAAACAATACCGCCCATCTGGTCAGATGTTCCACGTCCGCCGATTTCTTCATCAGATTCGAAACCTTCGTATGGATCAAATTCCCAGTTCTTGATATTACCGATACCGACTGTATCAATATGAGCGTCAAAACCAATGAGAGTTTTACCTGTTCCCATGTAGCCGAGGATATTGCCCATCGGATCGATCTGAACTTTGTCGAATCCGACTTTTTCCATTTCCTCTTTGATTCTCATGATATGTCCTTTTTCTCCGCAGCTTTCGCCAGGAATGCGAACCAGATCGCGAAGGAACTTAGTCATATCATCCTTATAACCCATTGCAGCTTCGTTAATTTTTGCGTAATCCATTTTTTTACCCTCCCAATATGTATAAAATATTATGATGTTAGGGTCAAAAGGTATTTTGCCCCTAATCTGATATCATATTATTAGTTACTGGTATATCATTTTCGAGATAACCATACCACTTACCTGTCTGTGTTCACCAAAAACATCATTTACTTAAAGATTCGTCTGTTCCGTATAATCCGTCCCATACGATCTCGCGGTAGCGAACAGGATCAGTGTCACCTTCTGTGGAAATAACAAGTACTACGGAATTCTCATCCAGTTTCAGCGCTTCTTTTAAGTCTTTTGCATCTTCATCGTGAAGAGCAGTGAAGCAGAAACCAAGCGGAACGGAACCGGATTCACCGGAGACAACGCGTGGATCATCTCCCAGTGGATTAGCGTAGATACGTGTTGCCTTTGCGCTCATCCAGTCAGGACAGGATGCAAATACATCTACGTGATTTTTCAGGATATCCCATCCGATCGTATTTCCCTCACCGCATGCAAGACCGGCCATAATTGTCTGAAGATCACCTGTAACATTTACCAGATTTCCTGTCTTTGCAACAGCGGAGCGGTACAGGCAGTCAGCAGCACTTGCTTCACAGACAGCCATAACCGGCGGGTTATCTTTATATTTATGAGCGAAATAACCGACTACGGCACCTGCTAAAGAACCAACACCGGCCTGAACAAATACATGTGTCGGACGTTCAACACCCATTTCTTTTAACTGCTGGTCAGCCTCAAGAACCAGTGTTCCGTATCCCTGCATGATCCAGGATGGAATTTCTTCATATCCGTCCCATGCGGTATCCTGAACGATGATACCATGTTCTGTTTTGGCAGCTTCTGCTGCAGCCATTCTTACGCAGTCATCATAGTTTACTTCTTCGATCGTAACAGTAGCACCTTCTTTGGCAATGTTATCGAAACGAGTCTTTGTTGTTCCCTTAGGCATTCTTACAACTGCTTTCTGTCCAAGGCGGTTAGCTGCCCATGCAACTCCACGTCCATGATTACCGTCTGTTGCAGTAAAGAATGTAGCCTGTCCGAATTCTTCTCTTAATTTATCAGAAGAGAGAACATTGTATGGCAGCTCGCTGATATCACGTCCAAGTTCTTTTGCGATATAGCGGCCCATTGCATAAGAACCTCCAAGTACTTTGAAAGCATTTAAGCCAAAGCGATAGGATTCATCCTTACAGAAAATATTTTTTACTCCTAAATATTTTGCAAGGGATGAAAGGTTCTGAAGAGGCGTCACACTGTACTGTGGGAAACTTCTGTGGAACTCATTTGCTTTCTTTACATTTTCTTCGGACATCAGTTCCAGGTGTTTATCATCTGATTTCGGAACCTCGTTTACAGTCCATTTTAATCCTTCTGTCATAAAATGACCTCCCTTAAAAATTATCATTTGGTTTCCTTAACTTGTGATTCTATCATACCATATATTTTAAAAATTGCAATAGAAAAATACAAAAATTTTTAGGTTTTTCAAAAAAAAATTAGGTTTCATAATTTGTACATTGATATAAGGATTTGGATATGATAAAATAATGAGTAATGTTCGTTTTATTTTTACAGGATAGACAGTAAAGTGGGTATAAAAGAGCAATACAAAAGATACAGAAGAGGAGAAAATATTATGGCAGTATTTCATGCATTCCGGGCACTTCGACCTACACCGGAAAAGGCTGCTGATGTGGCAGCACTTCCATATGATGTGGTAAACCGGGAAGAAGCAAAATCAATCGGAGATGAGAATCCCCTGTCCTTTCTTCATATTGACAGACCGGAAATGGATCTGGAACCTGAGACAGATCTGTATGATGATCGGGTTTATGAAAAAGCAAAAGAAAATCTTGACAATATGGAAGAAAAGGGAATTCTTGTTCAGGATCAGAAGGCCTGTTACTATATATATGAACTTGTAAGAAAAGGAAAAACACAGACCGGTATCGTAGGATGCAGTTCCATTGATGATTATATGAATGGTGTAGTGAAGAAACATGAGCTTACCAGAGAAGATAAGGAACAGGACAGAATCCACCATGTAGATTCCTGTAATGCAAATACCGGTCCTATTTTTCTGGCATGCAGATATCCGGATTCTCTGCTTACACTGATGAATAACTGGAAAGATCATCATGAAGCAGCATATGATTTTACAGAAGAGGATCAGATTACACACAGAGTATGGGTGATTGATGAAGATGAGGTCATTTCTGAAATAAATAAGGAATTTGCAGGGGTTGATTCTCTGTACATCGCAGATGGACATCACCGCGCAGCTTCCGCTGTAAAAGTAGGTTTAAAGAGAAGAGAACAGAATCCGGGATATACAGGGGAGGAAGAGTTTAATTATTTCCTGTCTGTTGTATTTCCCTATGACCAGCTCTGCATTCTTCCTTATAACAGGATTGTAAAAGATTTGAACGGCCTGACTGTAAAGGCATTTCTGGGCGCCCTGAAGTTCAACTTTGAACTGATGCTGATGCCGGGATTTCCATGCAAGCCTGTAGAGAAGCATTGTATGGGAATGTATGTGGACGGACAGTGGTATCACCTGAAAGCATGGCCGGATATCTATGAGAAGAAGGACGTGGTCGGACAGCTGGATGTATCCATTCTTCAGGAAAAAGTCCTCAGACCAGTCCTGGGAATCGAAGATCCGCGCACAGACCAGAGAATCTCCTTTGTGGGCGGAAGCCATAAGGCAGCAGAGCTGGCAGAGATTGCGGACAGAACCGGCGGTGTAGCCTTTGTCATGTACCCGACATCTATGGAAGACCTGATGAAGATTGCAGACGAGAACAAATTAATGCCTCCAAAATCCACCTGGTTTGAGCCAAAGCTTCGGAGTGGGCTGTTTATACATAAGTTATAATTTGCCGAAGATGTCTTATAAAAATATTATAATAATTTCGCTGTAGACTTTTTCTTCCTTCAATGGTACAATTGGTTCTATACAAAAGAGAACGAAACGTACTATAACGAAAGGAGGGAAGAATGTGGAAGATGCGGAATTGAGAAATATCCTTTTTTCTATACAGGGAAGCATTGCCGGTTTTCAAAATGATATGTCCGATGTAAAGAACGATATCGCAGATATGAAGACAGATATTGCAAACATGAAGACGGATATCACGAACATGAAGACGGATATCACGAACATGAAGACGGATATCACGAACATGAAGGCAGATATCACAAACATGAAGACAGATATTGCGAACATGAAGACAGATATTGCGAACATGAAGACGGATATCACAAACATGAAGGCAGATATCACAAACATGAAGACGGATATCACGAACATGAAATCAGATATTGTGCAACTCAAGGGAAGCGTAAAAACTATAGAACTTAAACTGGAAAATGAAATTGACAGAAAAATATCTGCCCTATTTGATGCACGTATGGATGAGCTTCGCTATAGAAAGGAGAATAAGAAAACTCGAGAGAAAGTTTTTGAACTGGATATGCGTGTAGACAATTTGGAAAAAGCCATCATGCCAGCGTAACTGTAACAGATGATTGTAAGGCTTGTACATAGGATAAACAGGAAGAAATTTTATAACATAAAAAAGTACATGAAATTTCTTCCTGCTAAATTTGTATAATTTTTGTAAATTTTTCAAAAAACAGTTGAAATCACAGAAATAATTTGTTATACTAACTTGCGTTACGGGGTATGGCGTAGCTTGGTAGCGCGCACGGCTGGGGGCCGTGAGGTCGCAGGTTCAAATCCTGTTGCCCCGACTGACATATGGTTAAATCGTTTGTAGTATATTTACAATGAATGATTCAGACGTATGTTCATTTCATTTCAAAAAAGCCAAATAAAGTTATAAGTAAAATGCAATGATAAGGAATAGTACACCCGGACCGGAGCACAGAGAACTGCTGGTTGCTGAGAAGCAGTGGAAGGAAATTGTGGAACTCGCCTTTGAGCAGCTGCCTGAAATTATACAAGAGTAGGTGCAGACGGTTTCCACCGTTATATGGAGAGGATATAAGAATACCGGATATCCGGAGATTCCGTATCCCATGAGTGTATGACATTGTTCATAAATAAGAGTGGTACCGCGTAAGATGATAATATCTTTCGTCTCTTGCAGATAAGTCTGTGGAGATGGAAGATTTTTTTATGTCTTTTTACAGTCAATCCCCACAGTCCAAACATAATATTTACATAACGGAGGAAGAAAAAATGATGAATCCAAGCAAATATCAGAGACAGTATTTTATGCCGCCTGTTAAATGCATGAAATGGGCAGAAAAAGAATATGTGGACAAAGCACCTGTCTGGTGTTCTGTAGACCTTCGTGACGGTAATCAGGCACTGGTGATTCCGATGAGTCTGGAACAGAAAATTGAATTCTTTAAACTTCTTGTAAAAATCGGTTTCAAAGAAATTGAAGTAGGTTTCCCGGCTGCTTCTGAAACAGAATATGAATTTCTGCGTACCCTGATCGAGCAGAATCTGATCCCACAGGATGTAACTATTCAGGTTCTGACTCAGGCCAGAGAGCATATCATCCGCAAAACTTTTGAAGCTGTCAAAGGCGCACCGAAGGCAATTGTACATGTGTACAATTCCACCTCTGTAGCTCAGAGAGAACAGGTATTTAAGAAATCCAAAGAAGAAATCTTAAAGATTGCAGTGGATGGTGCCGCATTATTAAAGAAACTGGCTGATGAAACAGAAGGAAATTTCCAGTTTGAGTACAGCCCTGAAAGCTTTACAGGCACAGAACCGGAATACGCTCTGGAAGTAAGCAATGCAGTTCTTGATGTATGGCAGCCTACAGCAGATAACAAATGCATCATCAATCTGCCTGTAACTGTACAGCATTCCATGCCGCATGTATATGCAAGCCAGGTAGAATATATGTGTGAAAATCTGAAATACCGCGAGAATGTAATCGTATCTCTCCATCCGCACAATGACAGAGGATGCGGTGTTGCAGATTCTGAAATGGGATTACTTGCAGGTGCAGACAGAATCGAGGGTACTCTGTTTGGAAACGGTGAGCGTACCGGAAATGTAGATATTGTTACACTTGGTATGAATATGTATTCCCAGGGTGTAAATCCAAAACTTGACTTCTCTGATATGCCGCATATCTGTGAAATATATGAAGAATGTACCGGAATGAAAGTAGGCGAAAGAAGTCCGTACAGTGGTGCACTTGTATTTGCCGCATTTTCCGGCTCTCATCAGGATGCAATTGCCAAGGGTATGCACTGGAGAGATGACAAGGATCCGGATCACTGGAATGTTCCGTATCTTCCGATCGATCCGACAGATGTGGGAAGAAATTATGACGCAGATGTTATCCGCATCAACAGCCAGTCTGGTAAAGGTGGCGTGGGATATATCCTTGAGACCAAATTCGGTCTTAACCTTCCTCCGAAAATGCGTGAGGCAATGGGATATGCCACAAAAGCTGTTTCAGACCACAAACATAAAGAGCTTCATCCTGACGAAATTTTCAATCTGTTTAAACAGACCTTTGAGAATATCACAGAACCGTACAGCATCAATGAAGTACATTTCCAGCAGAAAGATGGTGGTATTGTAACAAAAGTTACCTCTACTTTCCGCGGAAAGACAATCACTACAGAGGCATCCGGTAACGGACGTCTTGATGCAGTCAGCAATGCACTGAAGAAGGCATATGAGCTGAAATATTCCCTGGAAACATATCAGGAGCATGCGCTGGAGCGCAGTTCAAGTTCCAAAGCTATTGCTTATGTCGGTATCAAAAAGCCGGATGGAACCCTTGCCTGGGGTGCAGGCGTAGACGCAGATATCATTCGCGCATCTATTGATGCACTTGTAACAGCGATCAATAACCGTTAGATTGTTCCGACACGCCCGATTCTTTCCTGCTGTTTTTTGACTTCTGCAGGTCAGGCTAATATCCGCTTGGCAGGGAATAATATAGTTTACATAAAATATCAAAAATCAGATACCGGTCAGATTGTCCAGAGGACTTCCTGACCGGTATTTTTTTGTATTTATAAAAATACAAGAAAGTCTTAATGTACGCGATAAAGTACAATAAAGAAGCAAACTCCGATGAAAAGCTATCAGAATTGTATTTAATTAAAATCATAAGGGAAATTAATTGACATAACACTCATGTTTACGTATACTGACAGCATGGACAGAAAATTGTCCTAAATAAGTACAATTTACATTTTATTATCTCACTCCAGACCAGTGAGAGATGCGCGGAAATATTTTAGAGAAAGAGGTAAAAGAATGAAAAATTTCGAACAGTGGAATGGCTTTAAGGGCAACCGTTGGAAAGAAAAAATCGATGTACGTAACTTTATTGGAATGAACTATACACCATATGACGGTGATGCTTCTTTCCTGGAAGGACCTACAGAAGCTACAAACAAACTGTGGGGCAAGCTCCAGGCACTTCAGAAAGAAGAACGTGCCAAAGGCGGAGTTCTTGATATGGAGACAGAGGTAGTTACATCTCTGACAGCATATGGTCCCGGATATATTGATGAAGAAACAAAAGACCTTGAAAAAGTTGTTGGTCTTCAGACAGATAAACCTCTGAAACGTGCTTTCATGCCATACGGCGGTATCAAAATGGCAGAGCAGGCTTGTGAAACTTACGGATATAAAGTAAGTGACAAGATTAAAGATGTTTTCCACAACTATGAATTTAAAACTCACAACCAGGGTGTATTTGATATCTACACACCTGAGATGAAAGTAGCACGTCACAACAAGATCCTTACAGGTCTTCCGGATACTTACGGACGTGGACGTATCGTTGGCGATTACAGACGTGTGGCTCTGTACGGAATCGACGCTCTGATCGAAGGAAAACAGAAAGACTTCGCAGCATGCGACCGTCAGGGTATGAGACGTTATGACTTCCAGCTTCGTGAAGAGATCGCTGATCAGATCCGTGCTCTGAAAGGCATGAAAGTTATGGCTGAATCTTATGGATATGATATCTCCAAACCGGCCAAAGATGCAAGAGAAGCTTTCCAGTGGCTGTACTTCGGATATCTTGCAGCCATCAAAACTCAGAACGGTGCTGCAATGAGTGTCGGACGTATTTCCACATTCCTTGATATTTATATTGAAAGAGATCTTCAGAACGGAACTCTTACAGAGAAAGAAGCTCAGGAGCTTGTTGACCACATGGTAATGAAATTCCGTATGGTTAAATTTGCACGTATCCCTTCTTACAATCAGTTATTCTCCGGTGACCCGGTATGGGCAACTCTGGAAGTAGCAGGTATGGGACAGGACGGACGTTCCATGGTAACAAAGAACGACTATCGTTTCCTGCACACACTGGAAGATATGGGACCGGCTCCGGAACCAAACCTTACAGTACTTTATTCTTCAAGACTGCCTGAGAACTTCAAGAAATATGCTGCAAATATTTCTGTTACAACAAGTTCTGTTCAGTATGAGAATGATGATGTTATGCGTCCGGTATGGGGCGATGACTACAGCATCTGCTGCTGTGTATCTGCTACAGAGACAGGTAAAGAGATGCAGTTCTTCGGCGCTCGTGCAAACCTTGCAAAATGCCTTCTTTATGCGATCAACGGCGGTGTTGATGAGAAGACAAAACAGCAGGTAGGACCAAACTATCAGCCGATCACTTCTGAATATCTTGACTATGATGAAGTAATTGCAAAATATGACAAAATGATGGACTGGCTGGCTCATCTGTATGTCGGAACACTGAACATGATCCACTACATGCATGATAAATACTACTATGAAGCTGCAGAGATGGCTCTGATCGATACAAAGGTTGAGCGTTCTTTCGCAACAGGTATCGCAGGATTCTCTCATGTAGTAGACTCCCTGTCCGCTATCAAATATGCAAAAGTTAAAGCTATCCGCGATGAAGACGGCATTACAACAGATTTCCAGGTTGAGGGTGACTTCCCACGTTATGGTAATGATGATGACAGAGCAGACGAGATTGCAACAACTCTTCTGTCTACATTCCTTGAGAAACTGAAACACATCCATACTTACCGTGATTCCAAGCCAACCACATCTATCCTTACTATTACTTCCAACGTTGTTTATGGTAAGGCTACAGGATCTCTTCCGGATGGAAGAAAAGCAGGTGAACCTCTTGCACCTGGCGCAAACCCATCTTACGGTGCAGAGCAGAACGGTCTTCTTGCTTCCCTGAACTCTGTTGCCAAGCTTGACTATGAAGATGCTCTTGACGGTATCTCCAATACTCAGACAATCAATCCTGATGCTCTGGGACACAGTGATGATGAACGTTCAGAGAATCTGGTACATGTACTTGACGGATACTTTGATCAGGGTGCTCATCACCTCAATGTAAACGTATTTGGTAAAGAGAAACTGATCGACGCTATGGAACATCCGGAAAAAGAAGAGTATGCAAACTTCACAATCCGTGTATCCGGATATGCTGTTAAGTTCATCGACCTTACAAGAGAGCAGCAGTTAGACGTTATTGCCAGAACCTGCCACGACAGAATGTAATTAATGGATGATGATATAATGGATAATAAACAGATAAAAGGCTATGTTCATTCTTTAGAAAGCTTCGGGTCCGTTGACGGACCCGGAGTAAGATATGTGATTTTTTTAAGCGGCTGTGCCATGAGATGTCAGTTCTGTCATAATCCGGATACCTGGAAGATGAAGCAGGGAGAGCTTTATACGGCAGATGAGCTTCTTAAGAAAGCTTTACGTTATAAGGGCTACTGGGGCAGCAAAGGCGGTATCACTGTAAGCGGTGGTGAGCCATTGCTTCAGATGGATTTTCTTACAGAATTTTTTAAGAAGGCAAAGGCAGAGGGTGTGCATACGAATCTTGATACCAGTGGAAATCCTTTCACTGATCAGGAACCATGGCATTCCGGATGGCTGGAGCTTATGAAGTATACAGATCTTGTAATGCTTGATATCAAGCAGATTGACGAGCAGGAGCATATTAAGCTTACCGGTCATTCCAATAAGAATATTCTTGCGATGGCGCGGGAACTTTCTGATATGAAAAAACCTGTATGGATCCGTCATGTGCTTGTGCCGGGCGGAAGTGATAAGGATGAATATCTGCACCGGTTAGCTGATTTTATCCATACTCTTTCCAATGTGGAGAGAGTGGAGGTGCTCCCTTATCATACGCTTGGTAAGTTTAAATGGGAGAATCTGGGGCTTTCTTATCCACTGGAGGGGGTTAATCCTCCGACGCAGGAAAGGATTGATAATGCCCGGAAGATTCTTGGAGCTATCTGAGTAAAAATATATAGCTGTCATATCCTCTTTTTGGGGGTATGGCAGCTTTGTTTTTGGTTTAAAAAGGGGACGCGAAGCAGGCGTATAGTTGTACCGGATACGGTTTCGGCATCTAAGAGATTCTAAGCCCTCGAAAATCCGCTAAAAGCATGAGACGAAAAGTCCGGAATTACTCGCTGTCGCTCAGACAAGGGACTTTTCGTCTCATAACGCAGATTTCCGAGGACTAAGAATCTCTAAGATGCCTGCAAATGCATCCGGTACAACTATACGCCTGCTTCGCTGGTTTTGGTTAAGATATAATACAAGGTGGAGTGTGAATTATAAGAAGGACTTTGTTTATATAAAAATGAATTGAGACGTGAAATATATCCCCCGGGAGGGCTTGTTGGGGGGAGGGTGGATTTGATATAATTTTGGTCATATATGATTATAAATTGCGGGCATGGAGGTTGGCATAAGGTGAAGGATTTATTATCGGAGATTGAGAGTTACTGGACTACCCGGGCTGAGGGGTATTCTGAAGTTAATCATAAGGAATTGAATGGGATGCAGAAGGGGGCATGGCTTGAGGTGTTGAAAGGGCAGTTCCCGGAGAAAGCGAAGGATGAGATTAAGATTTTGGATATCGGAACAGGACCTGGATTTTTTCCTGTTATTCTGGCTGAGGCGGGATATAAGATGACTGCTGTTGATTATACGCAGGAGATGTTGGATACTGCGAAGAGGAATGCCGGTAATCTTTGTGAGCGGATTTCTTTTTATAAGATGGATGCTCAGAACCTGGAATTTGAGGATGATGTGTTTGATGTTGTGATCAGCAGGAATCTGACATGGAATCTGAAGGATCCCAAGAGAGCTTATGAAGAGTGGTGTCGTGTACTGAAACCCGGCGGAAAGCTTCTTAATTTCGATGCAAACTGGTACGGTTATCTTTATGATGAGGAGAAACGCCTGTCTTATGAGGAAGACCGAAAGAGTGTGGAGAGTGAGCATCTGGATGATCATTACCTCTGTACGGATATTGACAGAATGGAGAAGATTGCACTGCAGATGCCTCTTTCTTCTATTAACAGACCGTCCTGGGACAGGAAGTTTCTGAAGGAGAACGGGTTTGAGTCTGTGGCAGTGGATACCGGGATCTGGCAGCGGGTGTGGAGTCAGGAAGAGAAGCTGAATTATCATTCTACGCCGATGTTTATGATCAGCGCTGTGAAGAAAGAGAAAGATATCTGGTCCGAGAATGACGGAACGGATGATTCTGATAGCAGATATGACAGGGAAAGAGATTTGGAGGATGCTGCGTTGTGTACTGCTCCGGGTATGAAAAAGAGTGGATTTCTGAGACTGGGCGGAGGTGAGTTTTCGCTTCCTTATACAGTAATCTGCGGTTCTCATCCCGGAAAGACAGTTCTGATCACCGCTGCGGTCCATGGAGGAGAATATGTGGGAATCCAGGCTGCTGTTGAGCTTGCGGATAAGCTGAAACCGGAGAAGATCCATGGAAGAGTGATTTTGGTCAAGACTGTGTGCAGGAAGGAATTTGAGGAGAGGAGCGGCAGTGTCTGCCCGGAGGATGAGAAGAATCTGAATCGTGTATTTCCGGGGAATCCGCAGGGAACCAGGATGGACCGTCTGGCGTATGAGGTGGTTCAGAAGCTTCACAGTGCAGCAGATTATTATATTGATCTTCACAGCGGGGATGATTATGAGCAGCTTACGCCTTATATTTACTATGCCGGATGTGCAGATGAAGATGTGGTTCAGATGTCAAGGAAGATGGCAGAGCAGGCAGATGTTCCCTATATGGTAAAGTCTAATGTGGCATCCGGTGGTTCTTACAATTATGCTGCCGCATGTGGCATTCCCAGTGTTCTGATCGAACGTGGCCAGATGGGAGGCTGGAGTCCGGAGGAGGTTCATTCTACAAGAAAAGATGTGCGTAATATTCTGTGTGCGCTGGGTGTTTACGATGGCATGAGAAGTTACAGTAATTATTATCCCATGGAAATTGAAGATGTGCGTTATCAGTCTGCCAGTGTATCCGGGCTGTGGTATCCTGCCAAAAAACCGGGAGATATCATTAAGGTTGGAGAGTATCTTGGCTGTGTTAAGGATTATGAGGGAAATATTCTGGAGACAAGTTTATCCGATTTAAATGGAGTGGTTCTATATCAGGCGGGAAGTCTTCAGGTTATTAAGGATGGTCCGATGATCGCATATGGCAATTTCAGCAGAAGAAAGGATGAACGCAAGGAAAAGATCACAAATTACTGGGCGAAAAGAAGCGACAGTTTTATGGAACAGAGAAGAGCTGAGCTTCACAGTGATATGGCTGATAAATGGCTGAAAGAGATCGGGACTTTTCTTCCTGATGGAAAATTAAGGATCCTGGATGTGGGATGCGGTGCAGGCTTCTTTTCCATTCTTTTAGCAAAACTGGGACATGAAGTTACAGGAATCGATCTGACACCGGATATGATCATTCATTCCAGGGAACTGGCAAAAGAAGAGAACGCCTCCTGTACGTTTGAAGTAATGGATGCGGAAAATCCGGATTTTCCTGATGGTACCTTTGATGTAATCGTGTCCAGAAATCTTACCTGGACACTTCCGGATGCAGCAAGAGCATATAAAGAATGGATTCGTGTGCTGAAAACGGGAGGAATCCTGATCAACGCAGATGCCAATTATGGTGCAGATGATTTCTCAGATACTGCTGATCTGCCTGCCAATCATGCTCATTTTACAGTAGGCGATGCCATGATGCAGGAATGCGAGGAAATTAAACGCCAGCTTCCTATCAGTTCCTATGTACGCCCTGCCTGGGATCTGGAGACACTGGGAAAACTGGGTATCAACAGATTCTCCATTGATCTGGGTATCAGCAGCAGAATTTATACAAAGAAAGATGAGTTTTATAATCCAACCCCTATGTTCCTGATCTGCGGCGAAAAAAATAAATGTAATAATTGAGAAAAATGAAGCATATATTAAAGGGAGATTTCATTGATGGAACCTTCCTTTTTTCTTTTTTGCAAGCTAAAATGTTACAAAAATATGAAAAAAGCTTGACAAAATCAATTATATTAAATATAATTTTCTTATAAGTTACAGAAATGTTACAATCATAAAAACCTGTAATTAAAAAAACTCAAGGAATGATAAGTATGAAAGTTCAGAAAAAAGAGTCAAAACAGTCCGGCAATCCGGCGCGGAGTCTGATACTGGTTACAGTGTGTACCTGTACGGCGATTGCGTTTGCAGCAGGCGGCAGAATAGCAGATTTTAATGGAAAAAACAAAGTATATGCAGCTTCTGAAAATAGGGAGAAAACTTTTTCCTCTGATGCTGACGAAACAGATGTACTGCCAACAGGAATTGCAGGAGTAGTATCCGGAATGAATGATACAGCTTCTCCCAAAAAATCAGTCACACGTATCGGAACTTCCTGTGAACAGGTAATGGTCGGTCAGAGAATTAAAGTTATTGAAGATAATATGGCAGAATTCGATGTCAGCTCTTCTATGGAGAGCAGCATCAATGAGTTGGATGCAAGGACAGCGGCTCTTGCAGAGAGTGCCCGGATGATGTCGGATGAGGACTATGATACATTGCTTCATATTGTAGAAGCTGAAGCAGGTACTGAGGATGTCAAGGGACGCATTCTGGTTGCCAATGTGATCATGAACCGTATAAAGAATAAGGAATTTCCCGATACAGTCACAGAAGTGGTATGGCAGAATACCAATGGTGTTCCGCAGTTTTCACCGACTTATGACGGACGTATCAATGAAGTAACTGTTACAGATGAGACAAGAGAAGCCGTCAGACAGGCTCTTGAAGGTGTGGATTATTCAGAAGGAGCACTGTTTTTTATCCAGAAATCTGAAGCTGAAAGCCAGAATGTCTCCTGGTTTGAGAAAGATCTGAAAAGGCTGTTTAAATACGGCGTACATGAATTTTATACCTATCCGGATTCAGCAGAAAGTTCCACAGGATCGTAATAAACGATACTCTTCATATGACTCATTTAACAGGATTGCGGTAATACTGCTTAAAATATGGACATATTCTTCGGGAACAAAAGAATATGTCCATATTTTTGATTTATAGTAATCGATCATAGATACTGTTCACTGGAAATATCCCGCGAGGTGTTTTTTGTGAGCGAAGGTCACAGAAAAACCAAGACATACTGCGCGAATTTATGCGATTAGCATAAATTCTGTGCATCGCGAAGCGTGTTGCTGTGAACGGAGTGAACCGTAACCATGTATAATATTTTACCGATTTTCAGGTGGATTTTACCTTGACATAAAATTGGATGGATAGTACAGTTTATGTAACTGAAGAGATACATATAAAATTTTAAATCTGTTTTTGAAGACATCAGTGGGAAAGAATATTCTCATGAATTATCCGGATTATAGTTGAATAGTGAAAGCGAGGAATGATAAATGGCAAATGACCATGTAGAACACATAAGAATTGTACAGGAAACAGTTGCTGGTAAGGAGATTACTTTTGCACATGTAATGGGAGGGCCGGCTCCGGTCATATACCAGAAGCTTGGACTGAATCCGCAGGTGGATTACCGTTCATCTGCAATCGGAATTATGAATATGACACCGCCTGAATCTGCAGTGATCGCATCTGATATTGCGGTAAAAAGCGGAAATGTTTATCTGGGATTTGCAGATCGATTTACAGGCACACTGATCATTACGGGAGAGATTTCCGATGTAATGTCAGCGATGACTGAGGTTGTGGATTATTTCAGAGACACTCTGGGTTATGTAGTCTGCAAGATTACCAAAAGATAGGAAGTGTTGGGATGGCAGGGATGACAACCAGAGAACTACTGGAAAAGCTTTATAACCAGGATTATGAGAAATTAAAGGGAAAAAAGCTGCGTATGACCAGGGTAAGGGTTCCGGGAAAGGAAGTGTGCCTGGCGCATGTGATCAATCCTTCACAGAGCTGTATTTATCAGAATCTTGGTCTGCATATTGGAGTCCATGAGGGAGAAGACCACACAGGAGAAGCAATCGGAATGATTCGTTTTACCCCATGGGAAGCAGTGGTTGTAGCTGCTGATATTGCAGTGAAAAGTGCAAATGTGGAGATTGGTTTCATGGATCGCTTCAGCGGATCATTGATCCTTACGGGAGGTCTGACGGAAGTTCAGACTGCAGTGGAAGAAGTGGTGAAATTTTTTAGAGAGGTGCTTGGCTTTAAGACTTGTGCAGTTCACAAAAGTTAAAACATACGAAAAGTCAGTTATTCTGTACCGATGGTGCTTATGTAACTGTCGGAATAGCTGAGAGAAGTGAAAGGGACAGACATTAAATATGAAGAAAATATTTCTGATGGGCAGAAGTGAAGCAGGTAAGACTTCATTAACGCAGGCATTAAAAGGCGAAAAACTTCATTATGTAAAAACGCAGTATACGAATACGAATGATGATACCATTGATTCTCCGGGAGAGTATGCAGAGTCCAAGCATTTCAGCGTAGGGCTGGCCTGTTTTTCTTTTGAAGCAGATGTGGTGGCAATGGTACAGTCAGCAGATGAACCTTTCAGTTTGTTTGGCTATGGCAGTAATGCATTTATTCTGAGACCACTGATAGGAATCATTACGAAAATAGATTCTCCTTATGCGAATGTTCCAATGGTGCGTCAGTGGATGCTGAATGCAGGATGTGAAAGAATTTTTCTGGTAAACAATGTGACCGGAGAGGGGATTGATGAGCTGAGAGCGTTTTTGAATGAGGATGTTCCAAAGCTGAGTCTGGAAGAAGCAAAATTCAGACAGAGTCTTGGTCTGAATGAATGGGATCCGCTGCCGGAAGGTGTGGAATATTGAAAAATATATTGATAAATAGTTGACAAGCTTGTTGCAGGGTGTTATTATAATGACAGTATAATTCCATACAGAACATATTAAGTGCTGATACTGTGAGAAAGAACAGTACAGAAAGAGGGAATCAGGTGAGAAACCTGAGCGATCCGGTCACTGTAACAGAGGAGCAAATCTCAGAATGTCCATTGTGCCATAGCATGAGAAGGAGAGAGGAGCGATGAGCCTGGAGCCAGGAAACCTGCTTGGTATGGCGAGGTTAAACTTCCGTGTAAAGTGTAACAACCAACTCCGTTGAATCCGCAGCTTCGGAGTGTTGTCTGCTTTTATCTGAAGGCAGACATTTTTTATGGAATGCGCCTGTTCTTTATGAATTATACATGATTAAATGGCAGGCGATACTACTTCGGATTTATTCGTTCCCTCCGCGCACTCATGAACGGATTTTTTTCTACCCCGGGGTAGCATCGCTCCCTCTTATTAATTTTAAATGTATGATCTGTGAAAAATACTGTAATGAATTTTCAATGCTTTGTTATGTGAAGAGAAATTGATAATTTATTAGAGTATTTTTTTATTTCGTCCTCTGATGGGTGGGATTGATGGAGACTGAGAAAACGGAATTATTCTGGAAAGATAAAAACTTGCAACAGGAGAGGAGAGGTAGCAATGGAGAAACCTTATTGGGAAGGGAAAGAATATTCTTATTTCAGCCATAAGAAATGTGAATTTTTTCCGTGTCATAAGAATGCAGATCCGGATGATTTTAACTGTCTGTTCTGTTATTGCCCGCTATATGCCCTGGGTGAGAAATGCGGTGGGAATTTCCGGTATACGGAAAAGGGAATTAAAGACTGCACAAACTGTATGCTTCCGCATAAGCGAAAAAACTATGGATATGTCACAGGAAAATACCAGGAACTGGCTGATATGATGAAAAGAGCAAAGGAAAGTATCAGCAAATAAGAGGAGAATGCGTTGCTGCTTAGAACGGAGTGAACAGTAACAATGTGTCAGATTAGCACAAATAAGAAAGAACGATTTTCATTGTAATACAATGCTTGTTCTGCTAGAATAAGGATAGCAAAAGAGAAGAGTCTGTAAGATTTTCAAGTCTGTTCTGAGTTAGTATATAAAGCATTTCACACACATTTTCCACACTTTTCACATGCACAGAAGAAAATGCATCACAGGCATTTGACGTCTTTTCCTGGCGACATTTTCTTGTCGGCAGAGCTCTGCATTTCTACATAGAGCCGTCGGAAAACAGGGAAAATTTACTGTTTTCCGACGGTTTTTGTCATTGATCATGGTTGAAAAACAAAAAAGATACTGATATAATGATATTATATTTACGCAAGGGAGTTAACTACTACATGAAAAAAAGAAATACAGCGATACGCGCATTGTCAGTTTTTCTGGCTTATGCAATGGTTTGTACATCGGTACCCGCTGCGGGTCAGGAAATGTTTGGATCCGGAGTCAACAGAGAGACAGAAGAAAATACATCAGATCTGAAAGAATTTCAAAGTTCACAGGCAGATGAATTTGGAACAGATACGGGATCGGATGCAGAATTGTTCGGAAGCGATGATGCAAAACAGGAGTTTCAGGATGGAGAAAACTCAGAAGAGGGTACAGACGGAATCAGGTATATTAAGGGCCGCCCGTTGACAGAAGAGGAAAGAAAGGAAGAACTGGAACCCTTTAAAAATTTAAAACCTTTGGATCCGGGAATTGAAGTGGAGAGTGATCTGACATCAGTTTATGCTGCATATGGAAACAGGGAGGCTGCATTTCCATCTTCCTATGATGCCAGAAAGGAAGGATTAGTTACGCCCGTAAAGAATCAGAATCCATTTGGAACCTGCTGGGCTTTTGGTATGGCAGCAATCATGGAGACTTCGCTTCTGGCACAGAACAAAGGAACCTACGATCTGTCAGAAGAACATTTATCATATTTTTTCTCCAACAGACAGAATGATCCTCTTGGAAATACCCCTGATGATAAGAATTATGTACTGGGAAATTATCACGTGATAGGAGGTAATGATCACCTGGCGGCGATTTATCTCAGTACATGGTCGGGAATGACCACAGAGGCCGATGTACCATTTCCTACGGATTCTTCGCATCAGAATGATCTGACTGTACAGATTCCGGAAAGTAAGGCTTATAATTCTGCAGCATATCTGAAAAATGCATCTGTTTCCCAATACAGTGAGGAACGTATGAAAGAAATGCTGCTGAATGACCATGCAGTATCCATTATGCTTTATATGAAGGAAAGTTATGTAAATCCGGACACAGCTGCATATTGTTATCCTGTTGGAAAATCAAATTCGACTGTAATTAATCATATTGTGACAGTGGTCGGATGGGATGATACGTATTCAAAGGATAATTTCCTTCCTGTTTCCAATGTAACATCTGATGGTGCGTGGATCATCAAAAACAGTTGGGGGGAGAAGAAAGGAGACGGAGGATATTACTATCTTTCTTATCAGGATCCCAATATCAGTAAACTTGTAAGTGCAGAGGCAGTGGCTGCTTCGGATCAAAAGTACAGGAATAATTATTTTTATGATGGTTCTTCAGCACTTTCAGTGATTCCGATACAGGCGGGACAGTCAGTAGCAGCAGTTTATGAGACAACTGCAGGAAAGGGAAAAGCAGAAGTCCTGGGGGAGGTTAATCTTGTTACAAACAGTGACAATGCCTGTTACAAAATTCAGATATACACCGATCTGACAGATCCATATGACCCGGAAAGCGGGACCGCTGCATATGCTGCTCCATATGAGTTTGAACAGCCAATCGCAGGTGTACAGACTATCAGTGTACCAGAGGTGGTTTTGAAACAGGGAAGCAGATATTCTGTTGTGATCACAAACAGTGGGATTGACAAAATCAGCTTTGGAGTGGAAGCAAAGTCCAGTTATGGGAACTGGTTTACCTGTACGGCGGGGATAGAAACAGGGCAGACATTCTATAAGAGTGCATCGGAAACGGCCAGGTGGACAGATGGAAAGACGAAAAACTGGACGGCAAGGATCAAGGCACATACAAGGACCCTGAATCAGTCATGGGTGCCGGATACACCGGTATTTCAGGTGAAGGCATATAATTCCGGATATAACCTTATTTCATGGGAAAAAGTTTCCGGAGCTACAGGATATTATGTGTACAGAAAACCTGCAGCAGGTGGGAAGTGGTCCCAAATTGCAGATGTCGGGACATCGGAATTAAAATATAAAGATAGTAAGGTTACGGCTAATGCATCATACCGTTATACAGTAAAAGCATATTATGAAGCATCCGGAAAAAGATATTCAGGTAAATATAAAACCGGCGATGTGATTAAAGCAGCACCTGCAGTGCAGAAGGTTACTTCTGTGAAATCTGAGAAAAATGGAATCCGTATCCGGTGGAAGCCTCAGAAAAAATGTGACGGCTATTATATTTACAGAAAGAAAAAAGGTGGTTCCTATCAATTGATAAAGAAAATTTCCAATGGAAATAGTTCTTCTTATCTGGACAAAAAAGCACAAAAAGGTGTATCATACTATTATGCGGTAAAAGCATATGTTAAAGAGCCATATGGAAATACATACAGCAAATATAAAAGTTCATCTGCTGTAAAAAGAAAATAAGAAATGAAGGAAAGAGATTATGAAGAGAAGGTTTGGAACAGTAATAGCAATGGTACTGTGCTTTATTCTGACAGTGGTTTCTGTTTATGCGGATGATGGAAAGGGTCAGAATCCGGATTATGTAACAGATTATTATATGATCGTACAGAGTACACAGGGCGGGGTAGATATTTATGATGAAGCAGACACTCAGAGTGTTAAACTGAATGACAGCAAGATTCCAAATGGAACTGCCATTCACGTTCTGGGTGAGAAGAATGGAGCAGACAATAAAAAATGGGCATATACACAGTACCATGGAATGAACGGATATGTTCCTATGAATGATCTGGATCCGGCTTCCAGAGAAGAAGCTGCCAATGAGGAATATCGTACTTTCGGAGGCAAAGATGTGGATTTCGAAGTAAAGGTTCATGGAAACGATGGAAACGTATCGGTTTATAACGGACCTGGAGAGAAATTTGATCAGGTTTCAGGAACAGAGGGAATCGCAGATGGGACAACTGTACATATTTTTCAGTATGTTCAGGGAGAAGACGGAACAAACTGGGGGAAAACAGACACAGATGGTGTGACACAGGGATGGCTGAATCTTGATCGTGATACAGATTACGTAAATGAAAATGTATCCGCAGATGCACCGGAGGCTACAGGCACATCAGGAAATGTTCCGGTGGCTGCTGTTACACCAACACCGGAAGCAACTCCAACTCCGAAAGCCACACCAACACCAGAGGTAACACCTACAGAAAAAGTGACACCGACACCGGAGGCAACACCTACAGAAGAAGCAACGCCAACACCGGAAGAAACAGAGAAGCCTGCTTCGACAGAAGACAAGGAATCCGATGATAAGCAGAGTCAGAAAACATCAGGAAAGAATGTAAAAGCAGATTCAGGAATGAAGAATCCTGTAATCTGGATTAGTGGTATCGGGATTATTGTTATCATAATTTTACTTATTTATTTCCTGAAGAAGAAAAAGTAAGAGTTAAAATCATTAAAGAATGCCGTCGACGGCAGAGAACAGTTACAAAATAAACAGTGGAACTAAAAGAGCAGCGCATCGGATGATGCAGCTGCTCTTTTTAGAAAATGTGTGTGTATAATTGAGACGTTATGAGGAAACCTCAAATCAGTCTTAATTAACAAAAACTATTAATGTGTGTGCATATATAGTCTACAATTTTTTTGCAATTTAATCAAGATGGAATTTTATAGAACGTGATATATTTGTTACTGTTCACACACCACTATCCCGCGAGGTGTTTTGGCATGAATATGCCAAAATCCCGAGACATACAAGCCAAAATTCCATTGCCGCAGGCAATCTGGAATGAATTTTGGCTATGTTACTGAGAACGGAGTGAACAGTAACATATATTTTTGAGGAAAGAGGCTATTCAGACTTTTTACTTGCGTAACTCTGGCGGGAAACGTATAATAGGAAAAAGCAATACTCGAGGGTGAGGAAAAGAGGATGAAGATAACAGAAGAACTGTTAAATGAGATGAAAATTAAGGATGAGAACTTTTCTGACGGTCTGATCAAGCCGGACGGCGATTACGTAAGAATACCCAGAGGACATCTTCATGGAATGATGGAATTGCTTCCATGGACAGAGAACGAAATCTGGAAAATGATCCCGGATGATGATTCTCCGCTGTTCTGGCTGATTGAGAAAACAGGATGCGTTCTTACGGATTATAATAATTCTATTGGCATGAAGATGACACCTGCTCAGCAGACTGTGTTTGATATGATGCGAAAACATGGGGTTCTTACAGATGATTATTACGATCTGACGAAACAGAGGGAGAAAGTAAGAGAAGCCAGAGAACAAAAAGAGAACAGGAAACAATAGTTAAGTGTATATGAATATATGGGAGTGCAGCGATGGAAAAGCATTCTCATTAAAGTCATCCGATGCAGAAAAAACAATATACGATATTAAAAAGCAGCATATCAGAGTTATGGATCATAACCTGATATGCTGCTTTTAACGTGTCTGAAGAAAAATGAAATGTCAATCATAAAAACAAAACAAAAACAACCAGAACAGAAGAAAAAACAAATAAAAAACAACATAAAAGTTCAGGATGTACATGTTGATTCATGTTGACTTCGCGATAGCCATAAGGTATAATGAATCTATATGAAAACATGGAGGATATTGCTGTCAGAATGATACCGGAATGTATTGGGGTCTGGTATGGGTGCAGCTTTTATTCATGAGAAAGGAGTAACATGGAAAAATTTCAAACATCAGATATTCCCAAGTCTCCCAGAATTCAGAAACTGGTAGATGCATTGTATGAACATATGCCGGTGATCGAATCAGCCAGAGCAAAGCTGATCACAGAATCTTATAAGGAAACAGAAGGAGAACCGATCATCACACGCAGAGCAAAGGCTTTTGCGCATATTCTTCATAACATTCCGATCATTATCCGTGACAATGAACTGATTGTCGGAAGCAGTACGATTGCGCCGAGGGGATGTCAGACATTTCCGGAGTTCTCTTATGAGTGGCTGGAAGCTGAACTGGATACAGTTGCGACCAGAACTGCGGATCCTTTTGAGATTGCTGAGGAGACCAAAGCCGAACTTAAGGAGGCAGATAAGTATTGGAAAGGGAAAACAACCAGTGAACTTGCAACTTCCTATATGGCACCGGAAGCAATCAAGGCAATTGAACACAATATTTTTACACCTGGAAATTATTTTTACAATGGTGTAGGACATGTAACAGTTAAATACTGGGAAGTACTGGAAACCGGTTTTGAGGGAATCATGGAGAAGGCTCAGAAAGAGCTGGATGGATGCAGTGTCGGTGACGGTAATTATGCAAGAAAGTCTCACTTCCTTGAGGCAGTGATTTTAAGCTGTAAGGCGGTGATCGATTATGCAGGCAGATATGCAAAACTTGCGCAGGAAATGGCGGCACAGACAAGTGATCCGGTAAGAAAACAGGAACTTTTTGTTATCGCAGAGAACTGCAGCAGGGTACCGGCAAAGGGTGCACAGAATTTCTATGAGGCATGTCAGTCATTCTGGTTTGTACAGCAGCTTCTTCAGATGGAATCCAGTGGACATTCTATTTCACCGGGTCGCTTTGATCAGTATATGTATCCATATTATAAGAAGGATATGGAAGCAGGAACTATTACCCGAGAGTTCGCACAGGAATTGATGGATTGCATCTGGGTTAAATTAAATGACCTGAATAAATGTCGTGATGCGGCTTCAGCGGAAGGATTTGCAGGATATAGCCTTTTCCAGAATCTGATCGCGGGTGGTCAGAATAAAGAGGGAGAGGATGTAACTAACGATCTTTCTGTTATGTGTATTCAGGCATCCATGCATGTGCATCTTCCGGCTCCATCACTTTCTGTGAGAGTATGGAATGGTTCTCCGCATGAATTCCTGATAAAGGCAGCCGAGCTTACGAGAACAGGAATCGGACTTCCTGCATATTACAATGATGAGGTGATTATTCCGGCACTGCAGAACAGAGGCTTATCCCTGGAGGATGCCAGAGAGTACAATATCATCGGATGTGTGGAACCGCAGAAAGCCGGTAAGACAGAAGGGTGGCATGATGCCGCATTCTTTAATATGTGCAGACCTCTGGAACTTGTTTTTTCGAATGGTATGGATAAAGGTGAGATGGTGGGAATCCCTACCGGCGATGTCACTCAGATGAAGACCTTTGATGAATTCTTTGACGCATATAAGAAACAGATGGAATACTGCATTTCCCTGCTGGTGAATGCAGATAATGCTATTGATGTAGCTCATGCGGAACGCTGTCCGTTACCATTCCTTTCCTGTATGATAGATGACTGTCTGAAAGAAGGCAAGTCTGTCCAGGAAGGTGGAGCTGTTTACAACTTTACAGGTCCTCAGGGATTTGGAATCGCCAATATGGCAGATGGACTTTTTGCAATCCGCAAACTGGTCTATGAGGATAAGAAAGTATCTATGAAAGAACTTAAGGAAGCTCTTGCATGGAACTATGATAAAGGACTGGATGCGCAGTCCGCCGGTGATATGACAGAGATGATCATGAAGGCAATGCAGAAAGCAGGCAGAAATGTGGATGCTTCCACTGCAGAAGGACTTCTGAAAACTTTCATGGGAATGAAACCGGGTGAACAGAAGACACAGAGATTCAAAGAAATCCACGATATGATCGATGAAGTTCCGAAATTTGGAAATGATATTCCGGAAGTTGATTATTTTGCAAGAGAAGTTGCCTATACATATTCCAAACCGCTTCAGAAGTATAACAATCCAAGAGGCGGAAAGTTCCAGGCAGGTCTGTATCCTGTATCTGCAAATGTACCGCTGGGCGGACAGACAGGAGCGACGCCGGATGGAAGATATGCACACACACCTGTTGCAGACGGCGTTTCGCCATCTGCGGGCAAGGATGTAAAGGGACCTACGGCAGCGGCAACTTCCGTATCCAGACTGGATCATTTTATTGTATCCAACGGAACACTCTTTAATCAGAAATTTCACCCATCCGCACTTTCAGGAAGAGAGGGACTGGAGAAATTCGTTGCACTGATCCGCGGATACTTTGACCAGAAGGGAATGCACATGCAGTTTAATGTAGTTGACAGGCAGACACTGCTGGATGCACAGGAACATCCTGAGAAATATAAACATCTGGTAGTACGCGTGGCAGGCTACAGTGCACTGTTTACGACACTTTCCCGTTCCCTTCAGGATGATATCATCCGTCGTACAGAACAGGGCTTCTGATTCAGACGTTTTTTGCAGGAAGTAAAAGTGACAGGCAGAGGATGTATGGATAACAGAATAAGAAAGGAAAAGCATGGACTATTTGGATACAAAGGGCAGAGTGTTTGATGTCCAGAAATATTCTATTCATGATGGACCGGGTATAAGGACAATCGTATTTCTGAAAGGTTGTGTCCTGCGGTGCAAATGGTGCTGCAATCCGGAATCTCAGGAATATAAGATCCAGACAATGAAAGTGCAGGGAGAAGACAAGGTCATCGGACGTGATGTGACAGTCAGGGAGATGATTGAAGAAGTTGAGAAAGACAGGGTATACTATTACCGCTCGGGCGGAGGTATGACTCTTTCCGGCGGAGAATGTCTCTGTCAGCCGGAATTTGCAGGAGCACTTCTGAGAGCTGCCAAAGAGAGAGGGATTTCTACTGCGATCGAGAGTATGGCATGTGCAAAATGGGAGACGATTGAGACAATCTTACCGTATCTGGATACTTATTTAATGGATATTAAACATACAAATCCTGCGAAACATAAAGAATTTACAGGACGTTCCAATGAACTAATGATGGAAAATGCCAGAAAAGTGGCGCTTTCCGGTAAAACCAGGCTGGTAATCCGTGTACCGGTGATACCCACATTTAATGATACAGTGGAGGAAATCCAGGGGATTGCAAGGTTTGCAGACACACTTCCCGGAGTGGACAAGATTCATCTTCTTCCGTATCACAGACTTGGACAGGATAAATATGAGGGACTTGGCAGACCATATCTGATGGGAAATGTGGAACCACCGTCCAAAGAACATATGGAAACATTAAAAAAGGCAGTACATGCGGTCTGCGGTCTGGACTGTCAGATCGGTGGATGAGGTATTTTTTGCATCTGATACGATTATTGGAATAAAAAAAGAAAAAAACAAACAAAAACAACACAATAAAACCTGTAAAAACAACATAAAACAACGGAAATGTATTGACTTTTTATGACCGATAGTGTAAAATCACAGGTAGAAACGTCAAAAACTATATCAATGCCTTAAGGAGGAAAATGAGCATGGTAAACGAATATGAAATCAAAAAACAGATCTGCGACATCGGAAGAAGAATCTACAGCCGCAACATGGTAGCTGCAAACGATGGTAACATCTCTGTAAAACTGAACGACAACGAATTTCTTTGCACACCTACAGGTGTATCCAAAGGTTTTATGACACCGGAGTATATCTGTAAAGTAGACAGAGAGGGAAATGTGATCCAGGCTAACCCGGGATTCAAACCATCCTCTGAAATCAAAATGCATATGAGAGTTTATGAGAAGAGACCGGACGTAGGTTCTGTTGTGCATGCTCATCCGATTTATGCAACATCTTTTGCAATTGCAGGTATTCCGCTGACACAGCCGATCATGCCTGAAGCAGTTATCTCACTTGGATGCGTTCCGATCGCTGAATACGGTACACCATCTACAATGGAGATTCCGGATAATCTTGAAAAATACCTTCCATATTTCGATGCAGTTCTTCTTGAGAACCATGGAGCACTGACATGGAGCACAGACTTAAACGCAGCTTACATGAAGATGGAATCTGTTGAGTTCTACGCACAGCTTCTGTATCAGTCAAAAGTTCTTGGCGGACCTAAGGAATTTGATGAGAAGAACATTGAGAAACTTTATGAAATTCGTCGTAAATTCGGTATGGCTGGTAAACATCCGGCAAACCTCTGCCTGAACAAAGACGGCAAGAACTGTCATAACTGCGGTGGAGCATGTCAGGACGGAGAATTCAAGAAATTCCCTGGATATCAGTATGATTTCGTAGGTGGAGATTCAAAACCGGCAGAGAATAATGCTGCATCTGATGCACAGTTAGTTGCTGAGATTACAAAACAAGTAATGGCTCAGTTAGGAATGAAATAAGAGCATAGATAATCAAGGAGGACAGTCTCATGCCAATTAATGAGAATATGGTACAGGAAATTGTACAGGAAGTTATGGCAAAAATGCAGATAGCAGACGCTCCGACTGGCAAACATGGCATTTTCAAAGAAATGAATGATGCAATTGAAGCTGCCAAGAAATCACAGCTTATTGTAAAGAAAATGTCCATGGATCAGAGAGAAAAAATTATTACCTGCATTCGTAAGAAAATAAAAGAAAATGCAGAAGTAATGGCACGCATGGGTGTGGAAGAGACCGGTATGGGAAATGTAGGAGATAAGATTCTCAAACATCATCTCGTAGCTGATAAGACACCGGGAACAGAAGTTATTACAACAACTGCATGGTCAGGAGACAGAGGATTAACTCTTATTGAAATGGGACCTTTCGGTGTGATCGGTGCGATTACTCCATGTACCAATCCAAGTGAAACAATTTTATGTAATACAATGGGAATGCTTGCAGGAGGAAATACAGTTGTATTTAATCCTCATCCGGCAGCAATCAAGACTTCCATTTATGCGATCAATCTTCTGAATGAAGCATCATTAGAGTCCGGCGGACCGGATAATATTGCGGTTACTGTAGAGAAACCTACTCTTGAAACTAGCAATGTAATGATGAAACATAAAGACATCCCGCTTATTGCAGCAACCGGGGGACCTGGAGTTGTAACTGCAGTTCTTTCTTCCGGCAAACGTGGCATTGGTGCAGGTGCAGGAAACCCTCCGGCACTTGTTGATGAAACAGCTGACATCCGTAAAGCGGCAACAGACATTGTAAACGGATGTACATTTGATAACAATCTTCCATGTATCGCAGAGAAAGAGATCGTAGCAGTTTCTTCTATCGTAGATGAGTTGATGCATTATCTTGTAACTGAGAATGATTGTTATCTTGCATCTAAAGAAGAACAGGATAAACTTACAGAAGTAGTTCTGGCAGGCGGAAAACTGAACCGTAAATGTGTCGGACGTGACGCAAGAACACTTCTTTCCATGATCGGTGTCAATGCACCGGCAAATATCCGCTGTATCGTATTTGAAGGACCGAAGGAACATCCGCTGATCACAACAGAGCTTATGATGCCGATCCTTGGTGTAGTAAGAGCAAGAGATTTTGATGATGCAGTGGAACAGGCAGTATGGTTAGAACACGGAAATCGCCATTCTGCACATATCCATTCAAAGAATATTGATAATATTACAAAATATGCGAAAGCAATTGATACAGCAATCCTTGTAAAGAATGCACCATCCTATGCTGCATTAGGATTTGGCGGTGAAGGCTATTGTACATTTACAATCGCAAGCCGTACAGGTGAAGGTCTTACCTGCGCAAGTACATTTACCAAGAGAAGACGCTGCGTAATGGCAGACAGCCTTTGCATTCGTTAAAGATGATGAGTTAAGGAGAGAAAGAACATGGACATGAATAATGTAAATATAGAAGAAATCGTGAAACAGGTTCTCTCCGGCATGACAGGAAATGCACCGGCAGCAGCAACAGTTTCTGCACCGGCAGCAACAACTGGAATCCCGAAGACAGCCAGAGTAGCTGTATTAACTGAAAAGGAACATTTCGAACTGAAAGAATATCCGATTCCTCCGATTGGAGATGACGATATCCTGGTTAAAGTTGAAGGATGCGGTGTGTGTGGTACAGATGCACATGAATTTAAAAGAGATCCATTTGGCCTGATCCCGGTAGCACTTGGACATGAAGGTACAGGTGAAATCGTGGCTATGGGTAAGAATGTTAAAGTAGATACTGCAGGAAAACCTGTAAAGGTTGGCGATAAAGTCGTTACCTGTATGATCTTTAAAGATGATCCGGAAATCACAATGTTCGACCTGAACAAGAAGAACGTAGGTGGAGCTGACGTATATGGACTTCTTCCGGATGATGATGTACATCTTAACGGATGGTTCTCCGATTACATCTTCTTAAGAGGTGGAAATTTCGGAACTACATTCTTTAATGTAAGTGATCTGGATCTAGATTCCCGAATCCTCATCGAGCCATGTGCAGTACTTGTACATGCAGTTGAGAGAGCAAAAACAACCGGAATCCTTCGTTTCAACAGCAGAGTTGTAGTTCAGGGCTGCGGACCAATCGGTCTGATCTGCATTGCAGTACTTCGTACTATGGGCGTAGAACATATCTGCGCAGTAGACGGAAATGAGAAACGTCTTGAATTTGCGAAGAGAATGGGAGCAGATACAAGTGTTAACTTCATGAACTTCAAAGGAATCGAAGCACTGACAGAGGCTGTAAAAGAAGCACAGGGTGGACACCTTGCAGATTTTGCATTCCAGTGTACAGGAAATCCAAAAGCTCATGCAAATATTTATAAATTTATCCGTAACGGCGGCGGCCTTTGCGAACTTGGTTTCTTCATCAATGGTGGAGATGCTACAATTAACCCGCACTTTGACATCTGCTCCAAAGAGATCACAATCGTAGGCTCCTGGGTATACACCTTAAGAGATTACGTTACAACATTTGACTTCCTTAAGAGAGCAAACGCAATCGGACTTCCAATGTCTGAGCTGATCACACACAAGTTCCCGCTTGAGGAGATCAACGAGGCACTTGAGACAAACCTGGCAATGACAGGTCTTAAGATCGCGATTGTTAACAAATAACCTTAACGGGAAAGGAGAAGCAACATGGCAGAAGCTGTAGGAATTCTGGAGGTCTTCGGACTTGCGACAGCCTTTGTGGCAGCTGACGCCGGGTGCAAGGCTGCAAATGTCCACCTGGAGG
>OFME01000302.1_pt1 | contig 41241 bp, 32 predicted proteins | sample 1541381 | NCBI WGS metagenome assembly OFME01 (sample SAMN04209243, study PRJEB22552) | human gut metagenome | biome: gut; material: feces | host: Homo sapiens | place: USA: Oklahoma
TACCACACATAACCATAACGTGGTGGTCGAACTCATCCAAATGAAAAATTCTCCCAAGCTGATTGCCAATGCTTCCACCAAACTGAATTGCCGCACCTTCACGTCCTGCGGAACCACCTGTCAGATGAGTAAGCAATGTTGACACAAAAATAAGTGGTGCCGATTTTAAAGGCACATCATCCTTAGATCTAATGGTTGAAAGAACCTGATTGGTTCCTCCATCATTTTTGTCCAATCTTTGGTACATAAAAACAATAATCAAACCTGCCACTGGAAGTAACAAAAACATCCACTTATTGTCTGCTCTAAACGCCGTTACCCACCTGATACATATGGCAAAAACACTACTGGCGCCGCCAACAACCACACCTGTTAAAATTGCAAGAGCCATCCACTTAAAAAAGTTTGTCAAATCTCTTTTAATTCTACCCAAATAATATTTATTTTTAATCTCATTATGTCCGTTTTTTATTATTTCACTCATACTGATTCTACTTTTCTTCCACCGGATAGACACTGCATCCGCACTTTCCATGTTCCTTAGTATAATAAAGGGCTTTGTCTGCATCAGTGAACTGGCTCTTTCCTGATTTTTTTCTGTCAGTAAATGCCAAGCCTACGCTAAGAGATACCGCTGGAACTCCCTCTTCTTCAATTGATAATTTTCTGTTAATTTCGGTGATTTTTTCAATGCTTGTCAGACCAACATATTCTCTAACTCTCTCTATACTCTTCCCCTGTCATTGCCTCATAGCTTGTTCTCACCGCATGTTCTGATATATCGCAATTCAATATATAAACAGGCACTTTTTTTATCAAAACATCTAGTAATTCCAATGTTTTTCCTGCCTGGGCTGAGCTGTCGCCGAAATGAATCTGCCCTAGAAGATATGGTATGGCTTCTTTGGAATCAAGCTTTCTAATTCCGCATTCCGTGCCACGCTCTATTATGCAAATTCCACCAAGCGGTGCATTCTTATTATTCTGCCAGCCCTCTTTGCCAGCCCACGGAGTTCCATATATTCTTACGCAATCGTCAACTATTCTAATAAAAGGTTTGTCCCCATTTATAATAGAAACACCCTGACCTAAATACTTCCTCCATAACCTGATGTGGGTAGTTTTTCCGGTACCACTTGGTGCAGTAAACATATAGGCTTTGTCCTTCCACTGTATAACCGCTCCATGCATTAGGAAACCGTCTTTCTCAGGCAAAACTTCCGCAACTTTCCTTAAAAGTGCCAATGTTTCCAAATATTCAGGGGCAAATCCACTCTGTCCTTCATCTTCCAACATTGTTCCCTGTTCTCTTATTATGTCATCCTCTGATATAATAATTTCATAGACCGAATCATTATCAGAAAGTTTCAAATCTTCTTTTCCAGCTACACAATTATCGAAACACTTCTTATTATCTGAATTTTCTTCAATATCCAAATAATCCCCACAATGCTTCTTCAATGATTCCTCATAAATTCCATTTACCTGAAATCCGATTCCGGCAAGTTTTATTTTGAATGCCATAATCTTTTCACCTTTCCAGCCTTCATTTTTATTTTCTTAAAAGCACAAATTAAAGGATGAAGAAAAACCCAAGCCCTGCTGTAAAGCTTGTATCCCACTCCCTCCATATTTACTTCATTTCCATCACGATAAAAGCCAACTAAAACTCCAATGATCTGGTTTTCAGTTATGCCATATTCCTTATTAATGCAATTATCTCCGCAAATAATATACCCCCTATCATCTTTTCCAATAATTCTATGAAGCACATAATCGTCTCCACGTCTGTATAAAGGCACATCATATTTCTTCAATGGTGCTGTAGGTGGCTTAACTATTATGGTATCCCTTCTGTTTCTTAGCATTGGATACATGCTGACACCAGAAGTTGTACTAACATACACTCCCTTCTCATTTAATGCATCCTCAATATGTAACACTTCACCCATAACACACTCTCTATTCTACAATAATTCCTGCATTTTTCATCTTATCTACCATTGCCTGAATGTCTTTTCTTGCTTTATCAGGTTCAACTTCATAAGTTTCAACCATCTTCTCTACCATCTGGTCAACATCCAATCCGGATTCAATTCCTTGCCATATCTCCTTACCTGTTACATTAAGGTTAATCATTCCGTGAAATGTCTTGCTTGCCTCACCTACTGCAATAACAACTGCCTGACCTCCAACATCTCTTAAAACAAAACCATTTTTAATCTTCATTAATCTATTCCTCCGATATCTTTCGCTTATATAAGTGTACCATATTACCGCAATATTTGCATTGCGAAATTCCACTCTGACAATTTTTTAGAAAATTTGTTCTATAATAATTTTGTATTTTTTTAATGTATTTAAAAAAGCGTCCCCTAAATTCATCGCATTTTTGCACGCTTGTTAAGGAACACTTTTTATTCTTTATTTTGTTTGATTTAAACCCAGCCCAAAAGTCTTAATTAAGCCTTATTCTGTGCATCAACAAGATTTGAACTGTGATACATTTCTCTAAGCTTAGGTTTTTCGATTTTTCCAGTGGCATTTCTTGGAACTTTAGTAAAGATAATCTTTTTAGGTCTCTTGTATCTTGGAAGTTCCTTGCAGAAATCATTGATTTCCTGTTCAGTACATTCTGTGTCAGGATTCAATTCAATAATGGCAGCTGCAATTTCGCCCAATCTTTCATCTGCAAGACCAATAACTGCAACATCCTTAATCTTAGGGAATTTGCTTAAGAAGTTTTCAATCTGTACAGGATAAAGATTTTCGCCACCACTAATAATTACATCTTTCTTTCTATCAACAAGGTAAATAAAACCGTCTTCATCCATTTCAGCCATGTCCCCTGTGTAAAGCCAGCCGTCCTTGATTGTTTCAGCTGTAGCCTTTTCATCATTGTAGTAACAAGTCATGACGCCTGGTCCCTTAACAATAAGTTCCCCAACACTACCCTGCTCTACAGGATTTCCCTCAGGATCAACAATCTTTGCTTCCCAGCCGTAACCCGGAATACCAATTGCTCCTACTTTGTTAATATTTTCGACACCTAAGTGAACGCAACCTGGTCCGATAGATTCGCTAAGGCCATAGTTAGTATCATATTGGTGATGTGGGAAGTATTCCTTCCATCTCTTAATAAGGCTCTGTGGTACAGGCTGTGCACCAATGTGCATAAGTCTCCACTGATCTAACTTGTAATCTTCAAGTTTAATCTCTCCTCTGTCTAATGCAAGCAAAATATCCTGTGCCCAAGGAACAAGAAGCCAAACAATTGTACAGCCTTCATTTGATACTGTTTCAAGAATTGTTTTAGGTGTAACCCCCTTTAATAATACTGCTTTTCCACCAGTCAAAAGGCTGCCAAACCAATGCATCTTGGCACCTGTATGATAAAGCGGTGGAATGCACAAAAATACATCATCCTTAGTCTGTCCATGATGATTCTGTTCAGCTTTTGCCGCATGCATAAGACTTTCGTGATTATGTAAAATAGCCTTTGGAAAACCTGTTGTTCCTGAAGAAAAATAAATTGCCGCATCATCTGAATCCTTAATTTCGATTTCAGGTGAAAGTGAAGAACAGTTAGATGCAAGCTTATCATAATCTTCTGCAAAAGTAGGACAATCACCACCTACGTAGAACAAAATTCTTTTTTCATCAATTTCATCAACAATTTCTTCGATTCGGCCAACAAACTCAGGTCCAAAAATAAGCACATCTGTCTCTGAAAGTTCAAGACAATATTTAATTTCCTGAGCATCAAATCTAAAGTTCATAGGAACTGCCAAAGCTCCTGTTTTAAGAATTCCAAAATAAATAGGAAGCCATTCTAAGCAGTTCATCATAAGAATTGCAACTTTATCTCCTTTTCTAATACCTCTGCTAATAAGAAGATTAGCAACTCTGTTAGCCTTCTCATTAAATACATGCCATGTAATGTCACGTCTGTAATGATGGCGGGCATCAGGCTGGATTAATTCATAATCTCGCCATGTTACCCTTCTTTTTTCCTGAATATCAGGATTTATTTCTACCAAAGCTATATCCTTTGGAAATTCTCTGGCGTTTCTCTCTAATAATTCTGTAATTGGCATTTCTCTTTCCTTCTTTTTTATCTTATTTTTAATTTATTATCCAAAGAAATTAAACAAATCATTGGCATTCTTCCCAAAGATCTTGTCTTTTTCTTCCTGTGTCAAATCTGTATTGTTAAAATCACTAACAGCTTTGGTCTGGTCGTACCATGGAGAATCAGTTCCAAACAAAATCCTATCCGCTCCATGTTTTCTAATCATTCTTACAAACTGTTCATTTTCAAGCTTAACCGGAAAAATAGGATTAAGAACAATCGCCGTGTCCAAATAAAATGGCAGTCCTAAAAGCTTCTCTTCCACTTCATCCCACATTTTCCAGCCACCCATATGGGCAAGAATCAACTTTTCCGGCTGAATATGTTTCCAAAGATTAAGAATTCTTTCAGGTGTGCAGTGAACCGTTTCCGGAAGTCCCACATCTTCTCCTGCGTGAACAATTATTCCCAAATCTTTCTCCGCTGCATAATCCATTAACCTGATATATTTTTCATCGTCAAAAAATGTATTTTGATAGTCAGGATGAATCTTTATAGCTTTCAAATCCATTGCAACTATTTCATCTATAATCTGCTTATAATTCTCACAATCCGGATGAATAGCCCCAAAATTAAATAATCTTGTTTCTTCTCTTTTCTCGTTAAGTTCCACAGATAATCTGTTAATTTTCTCCGGCTGCCTAATATTAGTTGCCACAGGGCAAACAACAGACAAATCTATATCTGCTTTTTTAGTACTGTCCTCTAAACCTTTAACTGTTGGTATTCTTGCACTTTTTACATGAATACCCTGACCTCTTACAATATCTTCTTCCATACCTACTATAGTCTTGTGAGCTATGGCATCAGGAAATGTATGTGTGTGAATATCTATAATCATAACATTCTCCTATATGAATCTTATTCTTTATTACTTTTTCACTTTAAAGTCATAAACTATTATAAATAACTATTACCTTAAAGTCAACCAAACCTTTTTGCCTGGATACTGATTACACGGATTGTTCCGCACTCCCACAATCCTCCAATCATGGGAAAATTAACTTTATTATATTATTGCAAAAGACGATATCACTGCGATATCTGTAACAGACACTTTACTGAACCTTTTTCACTTTTACCTAAAAATTGTAGGCTTACAACACTAACCCAATACCGGCTCGAAGATTATCTTATGAAATTTAAAAACCGAAAGGATGTAAGATATTTTGTCATTGAGCTACTGAAGGAATGAACAATAAGATTAAAGTGATTAAGCGAAATGGAGTCTCACGAAATGCTTATGGATATAGGAATTTTGATAATTTTAGAAACAGAATAATGTTATCTTGTGATACTATTTAAAAATCGTGTGTGATTACAAATCACACACGATATATATAAGGGATTGCCCCCATGCTTGACAAAGAGCCTTATTTTTTTACTAACATATATACCAAAATCAGGCTGTTTGCATATATAGTCCACGCAAACAGCCTTTGAATTGTTTAATTATTATGAATTTTAACTTTAATTTCTGTTAATGTTAAATACTTCCCATGCTCCGGCAACAGTTTCACTTGTAGCAAAAAGTTTACCACCGTCGTTTAAGTTTGCCTGAACATATTTTCCATTTGCCAATGAGTAAAGTGCATACTCTCCATCTGAAATCTTTTCAATAATGAATTTCTCCCATGTACCTACGCTTTCACTTCTTGGCAATAACTGATTGTTTTCATCAATTACAGCACATACATATTTTCCATTTGCAATTGATTTCAATGAAACTGTTCCATCATCGTTATTTCCAATCTGGAATGTTTCCCATGCACCACCACATGATGAACGGTTTGCCACTATTGTTTCACTTCCACCATTTTCTGCACAAACTACCTGTCCGTTTGCTATGGATGTAATATATGCATTTGAATTATTAAAATCTGCCTTTTCTACTTTTTCAATTACAATCGCTGAAGTTTTATCATTAAAATCTCCAAGGCCTGATGCATCTGTGAATAATGTTTTTTTACTTCCTGCAAATCCTGCATCGTTGTACAATGTAACCTTGTAGCCATCTGCTACCTTAACTGAAGAAATCTGATCATTTTTAATTCCCTTAGAAATCATTGTGCCATAATCATATCTTCCTTCACTTAATGCTACAGACCAACCACTATAATTTGAATTTTCATAAAATGTTGCTTTTGCAGAAGATGTCTCATCTCCCAACTTTTCAATATTAAATGCTTCCCAAGCTCCTGCTATGGAATCACTTCCTGCTATTAATTTGCCTCCATTATCCAAGTCGGCCTTTACATATTTTCCGTTTTCTGCACTCTTAAGACCGTATTCTGTATCGCTTATTTTGTAGATTTGGAATTTCTCCCATGTTCCTACGCTTTCGCTTCTTGGAACAAGTTGATTTTCTTCATCTAATACTGCACATACATATTTGTTATTTGCATCTGCTTTTAAACTTACTGTTCCGTCATCATTATTTATCAGATAAAATGTTTCCCATGAACCGCCGTAACTGTCTCTGTTTGCTACTATTGGATCACTTCCACCATTTTCTGCTACAACATATTTTTCATTTGCAACAGATTTGATACTGTATTTTCCATTTGATAATTTAACAGTATTATATGTAACACTTGATGAACCATCCCACTTTTCAATTTTAATGGATGATGTTTTGTCATTTATCTCATTTCCTACATATGATGCATCACCTGTAAATTCCTTTGATGTTCCTTTAAATCCTGCATTATCATACAATGTAACCTTGTAACCAGAACTTACTTTCAGTGATGATATTGCATCATTTTTAATACCTTTTGCAATGATATCACTATAATCATATGTGCCTTCCGGTAATGAAACTGACCATCCACTATAGTTTGAATTTTCATAGAATGTTGCTACATTATCATTTGTTGTTGTATCACCGACTTTTTCAATGTTAAAAGCTTCCCAGGCTCCAGCTATTGAATCACTTCCAACTATTAATTTGCCTCCGTTATCCAAGTCAGCTTTTACATATTTTCCGTTTTCTGCACTTCTAATGCCGTATTCACTGTCATTTATTTTGTAAATCTTAAATTTTTCCCATGTACTAATGCTGTCACTTCTAGGTGTCAGCTGATTTTCTTCGTCTAATACTGCACATATGTATTTATTATTTGCATCTGCTTTTATACTTACTGTTCCATCATCATTATTAACAATATAGAATGTCTCCCATGAACCGCTATAGTTGTCTCTGTTTGCTACTATCGGATCACTTCCACCATTTTCTGTTGCAACATATTTTTCATTTGCAACAGATTTGATGCTGTATTTTCCATTTGGCAATTTGACTGTGTTATATGATGTTGTAGTTGATGTCTGATTGTTAATCTTTTCAATTTTAATTGATGAAGTTTTGTCATTCATTTCATCTCCAACATATGACGCATCACTGGTAAATTCTTTTGATTTTCCTTTAAATCCTTCGTCATCATATATTGTAACTTTGTATCCGTCACTTACTCTAAGTGATGAAATCTGATCATTAACAATTCCTTTTGCTAAAATATCTTTGTAGTCATATGAACCTTCTTCCAATGAAACTGCCCATCCACCATAATTTGAATGTTCATAAAATGTTGCCACACCTGATGTACTGTTGTTATCACTATCATCTGTTGTGCTTCCACCTGTAGATGTTACTGTTCCCGAAAGATATGGCTTTACCAAATTGTAAATCTTGTCATTTTTCCATCCGTTTGCTGTACCTACAGCTGACCATTTATTTTTAATTGTGTCAGCTGAGTCGTTATAAATATCAACTTTTTCAGGGTTGTGATTATAAATACCCCATGAGCTGTTTCCTGTAACTTTGTATGACCATGTTGTCCAATGCCATCCCTGACCGTTGAAAGTTGACATTGCTGCCTTCCAACCTTCTTCCTGTTCGAAGCATGTAAACTCGCCTACAAATGTTGGCACTCCATAATTGTGATTTGCAATGTCTGAAACTTTACTTGAAAAGTATGACTTCTGTGCATCACTGCTATTTTGTGCATTCCATGGATAGTAATGGTATTCATACGCTACATTTTTCCAGCCATACTGTGAAGGTCTTGGCAAATTGTCTGCATCCCAACATGATTCCATTATAATAATATGATTGCTATCCTTTGAACGGATTGTATTGTAAATTTCATTATAAAAATCCCAATGTAAACTATATGTTGCAGCTGCCTTAATTCCCGGTTCATTTAAGATATCGTAAGCTGCAACTGCCGGATTGCCTTTGAAATGTTCTGCAATCTTTTTCCATAAATTTAAAGTTTTATCTTTATTGCTCTGATTGTAATATAGCTGTTTTCCATCATTAATCTCTCCTGAATGGTCCATACCATTTTGAGAACCAAATACTCCGTGCATGTCTAAAATTACATACATACCTCTCTGGCTACAGTTTTGTACAAACCAATCTAATCTGTCAAAAGCATTAGATTTAAGATTTCCATTGTCATCACAAAGATTCATATATGTAAATGGTAATCTTATAACACTCATTCCCATTTCTGCACAATTATCAAAATCCTGTGTTGTCCAATAATTATTTTCATATGTTGAAACCAACTCATCTCTCTTTGATGCTCCAAATCTATTTGCCAATGTGGTCATCATTGTTTTCTGGTCAGATGCATTGGTTGGATTCATCCAGTCTTCCTGAACAAGCCATCCACCTGCATTTGTACCTCTTAGATATACAATATCTCCTGTTCCTTTTTGTTTTCTTATCTGTGTTCCGTTAACCTTCAAAAAATCATTGCTTCCAAGAGCCTCTCTGGCACTAACCTGGGTAATGCCTGTAATTTTTCCTGAAATAGCCACACTAAATGTCATTGCAAATACCAATAACATACTGACCAGTTTTTTAATTTTTTTCATAAACGCCTCCTTATTAATACTATAAAAAAAATTTCCATCTATTATATTATCAATATAATACCACATAATGTTAACGGTATCAATTCTCCAAATTTTAGAAAAATCGTTTTATTTTTTTCTAAAAAAAAATAAAACGATTTTTATGATAATGGTATGTTGTTTATACATTTTCTAAAAAATGTATAAATAAAAAATATCCCTATACCTGACAAAGAACATTATAAACTTGGGTTACCCACATGCTTGACAAAGAGCCGTAAAAAATCCCGAAAAGCTTCAGAACTATTAACATTCTTTCCACTTTCCGGGATTTTTATTATCCTATATTTTAATTTTATTATCTTATGCTAATTCATAACCCTTTTCAAAGGCTGCCACGTTAATATCAATAGTCTTTGGTGGAACTGTTTTCTTGATTACTTCAATCCACTGTTCCTTTGGAAAATCCATATTCTTTGCAGCAATTCCAAGAATAATAACGTTAAATACTCTTGAATTGCCCATCTTTATGGCTTCATCCATTGCATCAACTGATACAACACGGTATTTCTTTGAAAGTTCTTCAATAATTCCGTCAGGATATTTTGCCACACCTGTAACTACAGGCATTGGGTCGATTCTCTGGTCATTTACAATAATTACTCCATCTTTCTTAAGAAAATGAGCATATCTTAACGCTTCTAATCTTTCAAAAGCGATAAGTACATCTGCCTGACCTTCTTCTACTATAGGTTCTGCTACTTTTTCGCCGTAACGTACATAAGTAACAACGCTACCGCCACGCTGTGCCATTCCATGAACTTCTGAGAGCTTAACATCATATCCGGCTTCAACTGTAATTCCACCTAAAATACGGCTTGTAAGAAGTGTTCCCTGTCCACCGACACCTACTATCATAATATTCTTTGTTTCTGCCATGACTATTCTCCCTTCTTCTTTAATTCAATTGCATCGAAATGACAATTCTGCATACAAAGTCCACAACCATTACATAATGTCTGGTCAATTGAAATAGTTCCATCTTCATTCTTTGTAATTGCAGGACATCCTGAAGCAAGACAAAGTCCGCATTTTTTACATTTTTCAGGAATTGCAACGCATTTACCCTTTGGAACATATGACTTAAGCAATGCACAAGGAGACTGAGCTATAATAACTGATACTTCATCTCTTGCTACTTCTTCTTTAATAACATTTTCTAACTTCTTTGTATCAAAAGCATCAACAATCTGTACATTCTTAACACCTAAAGCTCTACATAAATCATCAAGAAGAACTATATTGGCTTTTTCACCTGACAATGTTTTTCCTGTTGCAGGATGATCCTGATGTCCTGTCATACCTGTTGTTGAATTATCAAGAATAATAACTGTTCCTGTAGCCTTGTTATAAACCATGTTCATAAGTGAATTAACACCTGTGTGAAGGAATGTTGAATCACCTATAACAGCTACCCAATTCTTAATGTAATCTTTTCCTTTAGCCTTTTCCATACCGTGAAGTGTAGAAATACTTGAACCCATACAAACTGTCGTATCTACAACACCTAGTGGATTAACTGCACCAAGTGTATAACATCCAATATCACCTGCTGCATGAATTTTTAACTTCTTAAGTACTGAATATGTAGCTCTGTGAGGACATCCCGGACAAAGAATAGGTGGTCTTGCAGGAGCCTGTAAAGGCTGTTCAATTTCAACCTTTTCACCTAAAACTACCTGTTTAAGCATATTAGCACTATATTCGCCCTGTACAGTAAAGATGTTCTTTCCATCGCATTCAATACCCATAGCTCTAACCTGTTCTTCAATTACAGGTTCAAGCTCTTCAACTATAATAAGTCTGTCTACCTTTGAAGCAAATTCCTTTATAAGTCCCTTTGCCAAAGGATAAACCAAACCAAGTTTTAAAACTGATGCATTAGGAAGTGCTTCCTTAACATACTGATAAGGTATACCACTTGTAATAACACCAATCTTTGTATCATTATATTCAACTTTATTAATATCAAGGTCACATGCATCTTCTGCCATCTGTTTAAGACGCTGTTCAACAATAACATGACGTTTAATTGCATTTCCCGGCATCATAACGTTTTTTGCAATATTTCTTTCATATGGCTTGTCATCTACCTCAACTCTATCTTCAAGATTAACAATCCCCTGTGAATGTGCAAGACGTGTAGTTGTTCTAAGAATAACCGGTGTATCATATTTTTCAGATAATTCATAAGCCCTCTTTGTAAAATATCTTGCTTCTTCACTATCAGAAGGTTCAACTACCGGAACCATTGCAGCTCTTGCAATCATTCTAGTATCCTGTTCATTCTGTGAACTGTAAATTCCAGGGTCATCTGCAACAACCAAAACCATACCACCGTTTACACCAATGTATCCTGCTGTAAAAAGTGGATCAGATGCTACGTTAAGACCTACCATTTTCATCATTGTCATAGAACGAACACCTGCCATGGATGCACCAATGGCAACTTCTGTGGCAACCTTTTCATTAGGTGCCCATTCAGCATAAATTTCTTTATATTTTACTACGTTTTCACTTACTTCAGTACTTGGAGTACCTGGGTATGCTGATGTAACCTTTACTCCCGCTTCATAAGCTCCTCTTGCAATGGCTTCATTACCAAGCATAATCTTCTTATTACTCAAAACTTCTTCCTGCCTCTCTTATATATTTCACAGTAAAAAACAGTAGTATCACCATTATATTTAACTTTTTGTGATACCGGGCAATGTTTAATTTACTGAATTAAAGTCTTAAAATTAATTATAGTTTATTGAAGCTTTTTAGTCAACAAAAGAGAGCCACCATACAATATTAATTGTACGATGACTCTCAACGTTTTTTTCTAAAAATACATATAAAAAAGTGCTAGTAAAAATTATTTCTTAATTTTACCCTTGAATCCTGCCTTCTTTAAGTTCTTCTTTAATTTCTTAAATTCTTTAGCGCTCATCTTCTTGTTAACCTTAACTGTAATCTTCTTTGAGTTAACGCTCTTGAATGCACCCTTCTTTACTGTAAAGCTCTTTGTTCCTTTAACAATAATTGTCTTTAATTTCTTAGTACCTGTAAAACCTTTTTTGTTTACTCTCTTAATTGTTGCTGGAATTACAATCTTTTTAGCCTTTTTAGCCTTCTTAGCAAATGCTTTAGCCTTGATTACTGTTACTGTGTATGTTACACCCTTAACTGTTACCTTGCTAGGTATTGTAGCTGTGCTCTTCTTAGCTGATACTACTCCAACTTCAGCTGTTCCGTTAGCCTTTGTATCAACTGTATTTCCGTTTGATACAGCAACATTCTTAGCGTTAACTGGTACTAATGATGATGTTGGGCTCTTAACTGCTGCGCTTACACCTGTTACAGATCCTACTGCTACTGCTGCTGCTAATGCTAAAACAGCAACGTTCTTCATTAATTTTTTCATTATAAGTTCCTCCTATTATTGTGTTTTTGAGTTTTAATTATTTCTTCTTATCCCCACAAGTATTGAAAATAAAAATGTCCTCATAGCAAACTTATAATTTATAAAACTCGCTATGTTGTTTATTTTACTACTTTACGGAATAAATTTAAATACTTTTTTTGTTATATTTTGCTTTTTTAACTATATTTGACAAAATATGTCACTGATAATTATATAATATTACTTGCCATTGTAGTATTTCTTCTTATTTTTCTTGCCTTTTGCGTCTGTTGCACGGTTTAGAACCACACCTAATATCTTACATCCTGATCTTTCAAGCTGCTTAATTGAACTTTTCACTTCAGATTTTGATGTTTCTCCACTTCTAATTACAAGAATTGCTCCATCACACATACTACCAATCTTTTCAGCATCTGATACAAGACCAAGAGGTGGTGCATCAACAAATACATATCGGTAATCTTCCGCAAGTTGATTGAGCATATTGCCAAACTTGTTACTTTCAAGCAACATTGATGGATTAATTATATTTTCCACGTTTGGTATAATATCTCCATTTTCAAGTGGTGTATTATATACAACATTTTCAAGTGGAAATTCTTCTGCCAAATAATGTGCAAGCCCTTCCATTTCTGAGCCATCTTCTTTTTCTATGCCATATTTGTTTACTATGACAGAGTTTCTCATATCTCCATCTACAAATACCGATTTGATTCCGGCACTTGCCATCTGTTTCCACATCTGAAAAGTAACAAAACTCTTTCCTTCATTAGGCATTGTACTTACAACCATGATTTTTTTAATTTCATTTCCAAGGAAACTAACATTTATACGAAGTCGGTTTATAGATTCCTCAACAGCATAAGGAAGTTCTTTGGTTAAATCCATTTTAATTTTATTCATTTCTATTTCTCCTCAAGCTTATTATTTTGGTGTGTAATATTTCTTTCCCTTATAATAATTGTATTTAGAATATGCTCCGTATTTAACGTTTCCATCAGGAATAACTGTTAAAGGAATAATGCCTAAATACTTTTCAACATCTTCTTCTGTCTTAATTGTATCATCAGTGATAAATAAGAATGTGAAGATAGCTAATACCACAACCATTCCTCCAAATGCACCCATCATTACATTTTTCTTCAGACTAGGTGAACTTTTACCTTTAGGAGTTATAGCTCTTTCAGCAATATTAGGTGACGATGTTCCCATTAATTTAGGAATTTCAGTAACTGCCTTTTCAGCTAAAGCATTTGCTATTGTTTTTGCTTCCTCCGGCTTTATGCTTGTTGCTGAAATTTTTAGGATACGTGTATCTTCAACTGTTGAAATGTCAATCATTCCGTTAAGTTGCTCATATGTATATCCTAAATCGTTTTCCTCATTTATGGCCTCAATGATAGGTCTAACATGCAACAACTCTGCGTAATCTTCTGATAATGATGTACCTATACTTAAATCAGCAAGATCGACCACTGAGTTTTTTGATGCTGAAACCATATAAACTTTTGCTGTTGCAGTATATTTAGGTGTAATGCCAACTTTAGTCCATACACCTGCAATTATTGCTCCAATCAAAAAACCTGCAATAATAAATAAAATCTTCTTACGATAATAGTTAAACAAATCCAAAAGGTTGATTTCTACTTCATCTTCTTTTTCGTTAATTTTTATCTTTTCTACCTGTTGTTTCATCTTTCAATTCCTTTACTCTTTGTTCTTCTGTTCCACTATGCCAAACAGTTCTGACATTGCGCTAACCATTGCTTTCTTGTTAACATAAAATTCCATATGATCAATTTCATCTCCAAGAGCCTGACCAATCTTAGACTTTCCTGCCAATTCAAAAATCCCCTTGTCTGTTCCACTAGCAAAAATATTACTAATATTAGAAATCTTTCCTATAGTGATATCTGTTGTGGAAACATCCTGCAAACTTTCAAAAACTTCATTGGCATAGTTTGGATTAGCCTTAACCTTCTCCTGAAGTTTTTTAAAAAACCCTGTCATGTACTGTTGTTGTCTTTTCATTCGTGATGTATTCTCTTCATCCCCAACTCCATAACGGTCATGAACGTATGCATAAGCCTGCTCATCATCAAGGTTTATTGTAGCTCCCTTCTTCATTTTTGGATATTTCTTTGAGAAATCATCCTCCAATGTTACGGTAACTCCATCTACCATGTTGTTAAGTTTAGGTATTTCACTCATGTTAAGTTCATAATAGCCATCAATCTGAATACCTCCTAACAATTTCTTTACGGATTTAACTGTATTTTCGCAGCTTTGCTCTCTGTTGCCTCCATACCAATGAGCTGTACACAACTGAATATTAGCTGTTGCCTCACCCTCGCCATTATGATCAATCAATGCAACCTCTGTCATGGTGTCTCTGTTAAGCTGAAGAAAACTATATGTATTCTCTGTCTTGTCTACAATTACAAGCATAAGGAAATCAGCCATACTTCCCTGGTAATCTGCTCCGTTCTTGTCATTTCCCGTAGCATCTGTTCCTATTAACAAATAATTCTCAAAATCATGGTAATATTCATATTTATTTCCATTAAGTTTAATCTTTCCTCTTGGAACCTGAATCTTCCAATCATTTATTGAACTTTCATCAGATACATTAGCCTTCTCTGTCTTATTATCAACATACTGTAATCCGTAGCCTAAAACTGCTATAAACAGTATAAAAGCTACTACTCCCACGGCAATTTTTATGTATTTTTTTCTTTTCTTCTTCACTTTACTTATCCCCTAATCATTATTTTTCAAGTATCTCCACGGACACTTTCTCTATTTCATCTACAGCATTCTGTCCGATTTTCTCTCTGATAAAGGAATAACCCATATCAAGGTTAGGCTTTCTTCTGTCAGTATTATGGCAGTCACTTCCAAGTACAATCGGTCTGTTTTCTTCAACCAGCTTCTTTATAAGTTTTCTTTTCTTCCTACCATCAAAAAATTCTGCATTAACCTGAAATATAACCGGCAAATCAAGAACTTCTTTCCAAATCTTCTTTCTTTTCTGGCAAGCATAAAATCTTTCTATATGTGCGAGCATAACTGAAACATTCTGTTTCTCCATTAGCTCTTCAACATCCCGTAAAACCTCTTCATCCCACTGTCTAAAGGGTAATTCCACCATAATAACCCTGGTTCCCTCTATACATAATTTTTCAATCTCTCTAGCTCTCCCGATTCCTCTGAAATAGCATACTTCAGCTCCCAATCTTATGTCAGGGCAGTCAGAATCATCCATACACCGTTTCAATGTATCATAGGCTTTCTTCCTCTTTTCGAGAAAATGATCCACTGAAACATCTTGAGCATAAAAATGTGGCGTAGCCAACATCGTACTAACTCCTTGATTTTTTGCTGTATGAAGCATCTCTAAAGATTCCTCTACGCAATCGCTTCCATCATCTATTCCAGGCAATACATGTGAATGAAAATCAATCATTCTGCCTCCTTTTATATCAAAAACCAAGTAATCCATACACTTTCGTAAAATCAATACCCAAAGTACTGACCATACATTTATCTATGATATAAAAAAAAAGGATAACTGTCAATCTTATAACCCCTTTTGTTCGTCTTTTTATTCCATTTTTTCCTTTAAAAACGGCACTCTGACAGGTTATGTCATTGGTGTCACTGACATTTTTGTCACAAAAACGTATTTATTAGTTTTTGCAAAAAAGCTGTCGGATTACTCCAACAGCTTTTTAAAATCAAAAAACTCATACTAATAATATTTTTTCATACTATTCTGTTACTGACATTTTTATGCCTAATCTTCCAACGATTCTTTCACCGGCACTTCTACCATTGTCTCGTAGCACTGGAACATATTGTCAATTTCTTCTTTACTTTGCTTCTTTGTAATCAAACTTATTACAGGAACTATAATAAGTCCGCCTACCATTGCAACTACACCTGAATTAATTGATGATTTGAATATGTAACCAAGAACTGTTCCCCAGCCTGTAACATCTATTCCGCAAAGTGAAACAATAAGTTGCAACACGGCAACTGCACATCCCCAGACAAAGCAGACAACCGTAGCCACCTTTGTTACGCCTTTCCAGTATAATCCATACAAGAATGGTGCAAGGAATGCCCCTGCCAAAGCTCCCCATGAAACACCCATCATCTGAGCTATAAATGTAACTTCAGGATGAGAATCCTTAAATATTGCAATAACTGCTGAAACAACTATAAAGAATACTATAAAAATTCTCATAATAACAACCTGTTTCATTTCATTCATTTTCTTTTTTGAGGCCGGCACAATTACGTCTAATGTAAAAGTTGAGCTTGATGTAAGTACCAATGATGAAAGTGTTGACATTGATGCTGACAAAACCAAAACAATAACAATTGCAACAATTATTGCCGGTAAAGTAGACAACATTGTTGGAATAATTGTGTCAAACAATGGCTTGCCTGTTGCTTCATTAATGGCAATTTTATCACTGTATAATCTGCCAAATCCACCAAGGAAGTAGCATCCACCGGCTACGATTATTGCAAAAACTGTTGAAATAACAGTTCCTTTATGAATGTCTTTTTCACTCTTAATTGCGTAAAATTTTCCAACCATCTGTGGAAGTCCCCATGTTCCAAGAGATGTTAAAATTACTACAAATAATAATGCCAATGGATCGGGACCAAGAAATGAAGTAAACGCTCCACCGGTCCAGCCTTCACTTGGTACTGCTGACAATTTCTGAGTGGCTTTAAGCAAACCACCATTATCCACTAAAACTGCACCAATAACTGCGCAAATTCCGAAAAGCATTATAATTCCCTGAATAAAGTCGTTTATTGCAGTAGCCATATAACCACCGAAAATTACGTAAAATCCTGTCAAAATCGCCATTACTAAAATAACAACCCAATATGGGATATCAAAAACAAGTCCAAATAAACTTGAAAGTCCGTTATATAATGATGCTGTGTATGGTATCAAAAATATAAATACAATAACTGATGCAGCAACCTTTAATGGTACTGAATTAAATCTTTTTCCAAAAAAATCCGGCATAGTCTTAGCATCAAGATACTGCGTCATAATTCTTGTTCTTCTTCCAAGAACGTTCCATGCAAGCAATGAACCAATAAATGCATTACCAAGTCCTGCCCATGTTGATGCCAACCCAAAATTCCATCCAAACTGTCCTGCGTATCCTACAAAGATAACTGCTGAAAAGTAAGATGTTCCAAAGGCAAAAGCTGTAAGCCACGGACCTACTGAACGTCCACCCAAAACAAATCCACTAACATTGGTTGCGTGCTTTCTTGAATAAAAACCTACTCCAATCATTACCACAAAAAAGGCAACCAACATAATTCCGCAAAGTATTTCTGTCATAATCTCCTCCTTATTAACCTTGCATCTGTGTATTTTATCTCCACCGTTCAACCTTATCTCTTCTTTAAGACTTAATGCAAAATTAATTTTTATTATTCGTTGCTTTAAACCGTTACGCTTTAAAGCATTAAAGCAATTATATAAAATAAAAAAGAGTCTGTCAATAACTCTTTTCTATTTTTACAAACCTTATTTACTATAGTTTATTCTAATTCTGTGAATCTTATTTGCTATAGTTTATTCTAATTCTGTAAATCTTATTTGCTATAATCTGCTTCAATTCCATGAATCATGTCAACTCTTGCCTGGTGTCTTCCACCTTCAAACTCTGCTCCAAAAAATTCATCAAGAATCATTTTTGCAAGTTCTACTCCAACAACTCTTGCGCCAAAAGCAATAACATTAGCATTGTTATGCTGCTTTGTAAGTTTTGCCGAATAAGGTTCGCTGCAAACTGCTGCAATTACACCTGGAACCTTGTTTGCTGCAACAGAAATACCGATTCCGGTTCCACACATAAGTACACCGTAATCTACATCTTTTCTTACAACTGCTTCACCAACTTCACGACCCTTGTTTGGATAATCGCACTTAATAATTTCTCCGTTTTCATCATAGCCTGTGCCATAATCAACACATTCGTAGCCCTTTTCTGTCATATATTCAATAAGTTCATTCTTTAAGTCAATTGCTGCATGGTCGCATCCAAATCCAATCTTCATTATAAATCCCTCTCATTTCTTAAAACTATTTACTATATATTCCGTCATCTATCTGACTTTTACTATTTGCTGTACATTCCGCCATCTATCTGACTTTTACTATTTGCTGTACATTCCGTCATCTATCTGACTTTTACATTCTACTCAATATGTATAAGACTGTCAAATGTACAAGGGATTTGGCTATTTTTCATTTCATTGTGGCATTTTGTTCGTCTATATACAGTATGCTGTGTGGCCTGTTTTATGATTTGATGGAATGTACCCCAAAAATCGAGGTTTTTAATTTTTTGTGGTACGTTTTTAAGTTATGTAAACTAATCATGTCACATATTCTTGTTTTAATCATATATTTGTTGCATATTGTTTTACATTTTTATAGTTATGTCAACCAATATATCACTTAAACTGCTTTCAATCCATTTTGCGTACCCCAAAAATTCAATATATCTTAAATTTTGGGGTACATGATTTTGTTATTAATTTTTTATCTGTTTTATGTAAACCAAAATTCCCGAAAATAACTTTATAAACCAGCTAATAATATGCAAATCTGAAATTTCAACATCTTAAATCTCAGAACATCAAAAATTCTCCATTTTATAACTCTCAGTAAATAACGATTTCAAAAATCAATGTTTTTTCAAACTAGCTTTCACTTATGAAAATACAAGAAATGTATATATACATTCACTTCTCTCTCCTATATGAAAAAAAGCTACGACGCTTTCGCATCATAGCTTCTCACTTTAATATGTAATGCCGGCGACCGGAATCGAACCGGTACTGTGTTGCCACAACAGGATTTTAAGTCCTGCGCGTCTGCCAGTTCCGCCACGCCGGCATGTTAATAATAATGGGCAGAGAAGGATTCGAACCTTCGAAGGCAGTGCCAGCAGATTTACAGTCTGTCCCCTTTGGCCACTCGGGAATCTGCCCATTGCTTTAACAATATATACTTATACCATATAAATGCTTAAAGTGCAAACATTTTTGTAATTTTTATAAGATTTTTTGCAATATTTTTTATTTTCATCTATTTATTTAGATAACAAATTTTTATTTTTTAGAAAATTGACACCTATTACAGCTACATAATATAATTGTGGTATTATTTAGTTAATATGATTAAGGTGACAACGCACCTAAAGTTTGATTACATATGAATTAATTTAATTATAACACTCAAAACATAACGGAGAGATTCTATGAAAAACGGCACAATGTTTAACACTTTACATAAGTTTGAGGACAAAGATTTCTTTAAGAAACATTCAAAAGTTTACATTTACACTCCAAAGAGGATTTTGGAATACACTATTCTTTCCCAAATAACTGATGCAATAATGTTTTATTATATATCAAAAAACTTCCTACCGGCAATTTCCCGGTAGGAAGTTTTTTATGTTTGCATTAAAATATTTTAAACTTACTTATGATATATTACTGAACTATTAGCTTTTACGGTTACTGTTACAATATTGTTTTCCTGAACCACTTTTACTCTGCCACAGTTATAGAACTCTCTTGATGTTTCAATTAATCGTTCAAAGCTTTCACCATCTTCCACACCCAATGTCCAAGTTGGAATTGAAACTGTTTTGTCTGTATCTGATGTATTAATTAACACAAAAGCTGCATTGTCCATATCAAAACGTCCATAGCACAGCAAATCTCTCTGCTCAACTAATGGCTTGTAAGAACCTGTTTTAAAAACTTTGTGCTGTCTGTGAATTGCAATTGTCTCACGGTAAAATTCCAAAATTTCAAAGTTTTCGTGTCCCCAAGGATAAGTTCGTCTATTGTCCGGGTCCGTCCAACCACAAACACCTGCCTCGTCACCATAGTAAAGTGTTGGTGCTCCCGGCAATGTCATCTGCATTACAACACCCTGTTTAAAAATAGCTTCATCAATATCCTGACTTGCTGCCGCTGTTCCTGCTGTCCCCACACGACCAACCATACGGTTAGTTCTTGTAAGAAATCTTGAATGGTCGTGATTTGACAACTCATTCATTGCCACCAACAATGACTGATTCTGCATTCTTGACATCTGATACTGCATTGTAAGCTTAAAAGTTCCCGCATCGCCACGCATTCCCGGATTAGAATTGTCGGAATGCTTATCAACACCTGTTAAAAACCATGTTACCGGATCCATAAAGCCATCATAGTTCATAATAGTATCCCACTGGTCGCCCTGAAGCCATGAATTAGCATCTCCATAATGCTCTGCCAAAATAATAGCTTCCGGATTGGCTTCCTTAACTGCCTTACGAAATTTCTTCCAAAACTCATGGTTAAACTCCTGACTGTGACCTAAATCTGCCGCCACATCAAGTCTCCAACCATCTACATTGTAAGGTGAACTAACCCACTTCTTACCAACTTCAATAATATAATCGCAAAGCTCTTTACTACCTTCATAATTTAGTTTTGGCAAAGTATCAAAGCCCCACCAGCCTTCAAAAGAGTTATTGTCAGGCCATCTGTCTTCAAGAAACTTAAAATATAAATTGTACGGACTATCCTTTGAAATATAAGCACCGGATTTATAATTTTTATTCTTTGTATAAAACTTCTCTTTGTCCATCCACTTATTAAAAGAGCCACAATGATTAAAAACACCATCAATAATTATTTTAATTCCATGGGCGTGAGCCTTTTCAACCAATTCAACAAACAACTTATTACTTGCTTCAAGATTTGCAAGGTCAGTTGTTCTAACCTTATAGCGCTGAGCGTGCTCATTATTATTGTCACCGTCCTCTAATAACTTACCGTTATCATTAACAATCTTTCCAAAATGAGGATCAATATAATCATAATCCTGTGTATCATATTTATGGTTAGATGGAGAAACAAAAATAGGGTTAAAATAAATAACTTCAACACCTAATTTTTCAAGATATTCAAGCTTATCAATAACCCCCTGCAAATCTCCGCCATAAAACTGTCTTGTTCCATCAACAGCAGGAGGCTCCATCCAATTCTCAACCTTTGAAACTCCACGACCAATATAGGCATATTCATTAGTCATTACATCATTAGACTTATCGCCATTATTAAATCTGTCCACCATAATCTGATACATTACAGCGCCCTTAGCCCAATCAGGTGTTTTAAATCCCGGTGTAAACTCAAACTCCCATTCTTCAGAAAAATGTTCACTTGCACCGAAAACATTATAGTATAACTGGTATTGACCAACCGTTCTAAAATGGTACTTTATCATTTTAGTTCCAAGAGCCAGATTAATTGCATAATAATCGAATCTGCCCTTTGTATCCATGTGTGACATCCTCATCTCATAACCATCTATTGCCATAAAAGCCTGATTTACTACCCCTATTGTAGTTCTGAGAATAAATGTATATGTATCTGATTTTTCATTATATTTGCAAAACTGACTAGAGCCATCGTGAAAAAGTGCTTCCTTTTGCTGTTCCATTTTTATAATCCCTTCTTCTAAAATTTCCGGTTTTCATACAACAGATTTCCCATTGTACAAAATAGTTGCAACAAAATAATAATAAAGTTCTGTTGCAACTATTTAACATTAAAATTTTATACTGTTTCCTCGTTTGTTAAAGAGTCGGCCTGATTATTATCAGCGTCAAATAGACTTTCAAATTCTTCACGGCCAATCTTTTCTTTTTCCATTAACAATGCTGCACTTGCATGCAACTGTTCCATATGGTCTTCAATAATCTTCTTAGCCTTTTTATAACATGTATCAACAATTTCCCTAACTTCCTCGTCAATAACTGAAGCTGTATTCTCGCCATACCCCTTTGAATGAGCCAAATCCCTACCGATAAATACATCATCAGATTCATCATCATAATTAATAAGACCAAGCTTATCTGAAAATCCATATTTTGTAACCATTGACTTAGCTGTAGCTGTTGCCTGCTTAATATCCTGTGACGCACCTGTTGTAATGTCGTCAAGAATAAGTTCTTCGGCTATACGTCCACCAAGGTCAACCATAATCTCCTGTAACATTTTGCCTTTTGTAAGGAACATTTCATCCTTACCAGGCAAAGGCATAGTATAACCTGCTGCACCTGCTCCTGTTGGAATAACTGAAACAGTGTGAACCGGTCCAACATCAGGAAGAACATGGAATAAAATCGCATGACCTGATTCGTGATATGCTGTAATACGCTTTTCTTTTTCCGAAATAATTCTGCTCTTCTTCTCTTTACCGATGCCAACCTTAATCATTGCCTGATTAATTTCGGCCTGTGTAAGAAAATGCTTTCCTGCTTTTGCTGCAAGAATAGAAGCCTCATTAAGTAAGTTTTCAAGGTCTGCACCTGTGAAACCTGACGTAATTCTTGCAATCTGTTCAAGATCAACATCATCACCGATAGGCTTATTCTTAGCATGCACTTCAAGAATCTCTTTTCTGCCCTTAACATCAGGTCTTCCAACAAGAACCTTTCTATCAAAACGTCCCGGTCTTAAAATAGCCGGATCCAAAATATCTACACGGTTGGTTGCTGCCATAACGATAATACCCTCGTTAACACCAAAACCATCCATTTCTACAAGCATCTGGTTAAGAGTCTGCTCACGTTCATCGTGACCACCTCCCATACCTGTTCCTCTTCGTCTTGCAACTGCATCAATTTCGTCAATGAAAATAATACATGGTGCGTTCTTCTTTGCTTCCGCAAAAAGGTCTCTAACTCTTGATGCACCTACACCAACAAACATTTCAACGAAATCTGAACCTGAAATAGTAAAAAACGGAACTCCTGCTTCGCCTGCTGTAGCCTTGGCAAGAAGAGTTTTACCTGTTCCCGGAGGTCCCTCTAAAAGTATTCCCTTTGGGATTCTTGCCCCAAGCATAATATACTTATTAGGATTCTTTAAGAAATCAACAATTTCCTCAAGTTCTTCTTTTTCTTCCTTAAGACCTGCAACCTTGCTAAAGTCCATATTCTTAACTTCTACAACCATTTTGGCTCTGCTTTTTCCAAAATTAGCCATCTTGGAATTTCCGCCTGCCGCATTGGCATTCATCATCATAATAACAACTACTATAACCACACCCATAAGAAGCATAGGCAAAATATTTGTAAGGAAAACACTGTCTCTTCTTACATCTGCAATGCCTGGCTGTATATTCTGATTAGTCTTGTCATTAATATCTTTAATATCACTAATTACCTGATTAACATCTGTAATGTATACATACTTAGTTGAGCCATCCTGAAGTTTTACAGTAACCTTTCCTGTAGGCACTTCCTTATTCTGGCTAATATTAAGCTGTGTAACTTTTCCATTCTGCAAATCGTTTAACAAATCATTATATTTATAGTTATTTGATTTAAGTCCTGAACCTGCATAATAAAGCATAACTATAATAATAATTGCCATCCCTATAAAATAAATTCTTGTAAAATTACTTCTTTTATTGTTCAATTCATTCCTCCTATCTGGAATTTTTCAAGTCTGTGTAACTTATCTTTAATGTTCAATTGTATCCGATCCTATTTTTAAACCGATAATTTTATTAAGTTTTATTGCTCAATAACTCCAATATATGGTAAATCTCTGTAACTCTGGTCGTAATCCAAACCATAGCCCACTACGAATTTGTCTTCAATTTCAAATCCAACATAGTCAACTGTAACATCGTCAACCTCTCTTCTGTCCGGCTTGTCAAGAAGTGTTGTAATCTTAAGGCTTGCCGGTTTTCTTTCCTTAAGCATTGGAATAAGACGGCTTAAAGTATTTCCTGAGTCAATAATATCCTCAACAACAATAACATCAAGTCCTTCAATGTCATCATCCAAATCTTTCTTAATCTTTATTGTTCCTGAACTAACTGTTCCGCTTCCATAGCTTGAAACACTCATAAAATCAAGTGTTACAGGAATAGTAATTCTCTTTGCCAATTCACATGTATAAAAAACACTGCCTTTAAGAATACAAATCAAACGTACTTCTTTTCCTGCATAATCCTTACTAATCTGTTCTGCAATTTCACATACTCTTTTATTAATTTCTTCTTCGCTAATCATAACACTAATCTTTGTATTCATAATAAACTCCTTATCATATGTTATTTTAGGTTTTTAATTCCTAATCTTCTTCAATATAATCTGCTCTTAAAATATTCTTTGTAGTTTCAGTAACCTTGTAATAAGCACTTATTCTATATCCGATTACCCAAACCACATGACTTCCATCAGCCAGCAAAAGAATCTCATCCCTTTGCGCCTTTGGAATTTTCTCATTAATAAAATAATCCTTCAGCTTCTTTCTGCCTCCGTTTTCATCAACTGTTATAAAATCACCTGGTCTGCGAGTTCTAACAGTCAATTGTTTTATTTTATCATAATCAAACCATTTCGTATACAATAATTCCTGAATATTTTCAGAAGAAAAACTATTATTTTCAATGGTTATTGTTACATTTTCAGTATTATGAATCTTACCATTCTTTAACAAACACTGTTCCATTGTTTTTTCCTGATTCGATTCATCACTTTTCTTTTTTATTGATATTCCGTGATAAAGTCTTGTTGCCACAAGATTGTATGGCAAATCAACTGTTTTGGACACATTCATATCTTTCAACCCCACAACCAAAAGCACGTGTTTCCTTGTAATATCCTTTAGCTTTCCTGCTCCATTCTCAATCATCTTTCTTACAACCTGATTCAAAACTGCCGGGTGAAGGTTAAATGCCTTCTCATCCAAAACTTCATCCTTAACATATCTGTTATATTCCTCAGCTGCCTGCCTATTTAAATAATCCCAAATTTCATTTAAATTTTCTGCAGCGTTTACAATATTATACTCAGCTTTTTTATTTATATTATTTTTTATATAAGGCAAAAGCTCCAAACGTATCTTATTACGGCTGTATTCTGTTTCTTTGTTGGTTGCATCACTGCAATATGAAATATTTTTAGATTTCAAATAATGCTCAATCTCCTGTCTTGTACAACACAAGAGAGGACGCACAATCATATCTCTTCTAACCGGGATTCCCGTAAGTCCCTTTATGCCTGTTCCCCTAAAAAGATTAAACAGCACGGTTTCGCTGTTATCATTTAAGTTGTGGGCAACGGCAATTTTGATATTGTTGTAACTGTTTTTTCTTTCTTTTGGGTCATTTTTCTTAATGCCATCTTCTTTTGCTGAGTTTTCCTTATTCTCTTTTAAGCTTAGTTTTCGGCTTTCATCTGGTTTTTTAGTCTGATTCTTAGCTTGTTTTTTTTCTTTAATTTTTACTTCTATGGCTCGTTCAAAAAAAGCCTTATATCTTGCCTGACGGCCTGCCTCTTCCTCCGTCATACCTGTCTGCTTAACCATAAGTGGAACATCTGCATCAATCTGCTTAAAATCCACATTCAGCTTTCTACACACATCTTTTACGTAATCAGCATCGTGCTGAGCCTGTTTTCCTCTAATGTGATGATTAATATGCACCACATAAAGAGTCAGATTCATTTCACTGCTAATGTCTTTTAGAAGATAAAGCATACAAATGGAATCAGCGCCTCCGGAAACCCCCAGTATGACGCTGTCTCCATATTGTAATATTTTATTTTTATTTATAAAATTCAATACCTTATTTTTCATATTTTTGTTACACCTTTAACGACCATACGTGTTTTTTGTTATTTTATCATATTTGTACTAATTTTCCCATATCCCGGTGCACAAAACTGTCATATCATCTTTTGGAATTCCTTTTGACATTTGCAAAGCTCTGTTCATAATCTCCAGTGCCATTTCCCTTGGACTGGCAGTTTTAATATCCATAATTATCCTTCCCATTGCCTCCTCTCTGTCGGTACACTCAAGGGAATCTACTATTCCGTCGGAAATCATTATAATAAAATCCCCGGCATAAAGTTTTTTCGTAATGGTTTCCATATCAACCTGTTCAAAAATCCCCATTGGCAGGGATGTTGACTTAATGCATTCCACCCAGCCACCTCTTTTTATATATGTGCATGCAGCTCCCATTTTCAGGAACTGGCACGTGCCGGAATATCTGTCAAACAATGCCATATCGACTGCCGCCGGCTCCTGCCACTGATTTCCCGTAAGCAAAACTGAGTTAATTAGCTTTAATGCTGTCTGCTCCGTAAAACCACTTTCCAAAAGTTGCTCCAGCAAATCAATTACAACTTCGCTGTAGGCCTCCGCCCTTGGGCCTGAGCCCATTCCATCGCATATGCTCATAAAAGTTGCACCGCTGTCCAGCTCCATATACGTATAATTGTCACCTGACATTTCCTGATTCTGCTTCACCTTCTTTACACTTCCACTTGCCGTAGAGAAATTAACTTGTTCCAAAAAAAGATATTCATTAAAATAATTCATTAGCTGACTATTTTCCTTTACGGAAAATCTCATTGGCTGGCCTATTACATTAGAAATTATTTTACACATTGCATCTGTTGTAACTTTTGCCCTTTTCTTTTTTCTTGCCACAATGTGAATTTCCAATTTTCCCTTACTGTTCTCCGAAATAGAAACTCTTCTTGCAATAATTTTTTCGTCCCTTAACCTCCTTTTTAAATAATTTTCCATACCAAACAGATTTCTTTTTTCCTGTGAAACAGGCTTGGTATAGTATTCAATAATGTCTGCCATTTCATTAAGCTGAATTGCCATTGCCTCCCTTGTTTCCAGCATTTTATTGTACCAAAGATAGTTAAGCTTCGCCCTTTCCAAATATTGAATCTGCCCATTTGCACAGCCCTTGCACATATTTTCATTGATATCAAACTCCACCGCTGCATCCATAAGTCCCTGGTCGTCCTCCTCAATGCCTGACATATTTTGGATTTTTATTGCCAAATCCTTAAAAGCTTTAGATGTTTGCATCATTTTTTCATTCCTTATAATTTGCTGATGCCTAAGTCTTGAATAGTAATTTTTTCTGCCCTGTATATGCCACATAAAGTTTTTGATTAGTACTGAAAAAATTACTGTGGTAGACCATGTTAGCAGAACAATGGGAATCAGGGCATACAGCTCTTCTTTTATCATTCCATTCATAAACCAGTCCATGGCTTCCATTATTCCTCCAATTAGTGTTGTTATAAAGGCTACCGTAAACGGATTGTATTTTTCGCTAACTCTTTTATATTGCACAAGAAAAAGTCCTGTGGCACCAAGCATCCAGCCGTATTTTACTGCACACAATACCCCCTCGTTTTGTAAAATCACATAAATCATTACCGGCCATCCTAACACCGCAAGCCCTTTTACGTTACACATTGCGCCATACCAACTTTGAACTAACGGATAGTATCCAAGCATTGGAATCATACAGACTCCAACCGCAATCATTAGTAGCACTATCGGTTTTGCTACTTTTTGTTTCATAATCCCTCCTTGCAAAAATTTAGTTTCCCGACTAGTATAAACACCCTTTCCTAATTTTTTTGTCAAAACAATGTATGAAAAGCCTTAGAAATTTCGACAAAAAAGCACCTATACTATTTCTAGTATGGTGCCATTAATTTTAGAGGAATTTAACTTTTAAGTTTAATCTCTTGTCCTGTTTTAATTTTTTTCTTCTAACATTTTTTAATTTTCAGATTAGATTTTCGAATTTAATTTTTAATTTGAATTGGATTTTTTAGTCTTCCGGCTTAAAGATTACTTCATCAGGATATAACAATCCTAGCTTTCTTGCCATTTCTTCCAAATATTCGTCTGTATGTACGTACTGTTCCTTATCCTTAAGGTTCTCAGATATTTGCAATTCCTGCTGATACTGTTGTGCAAGCTTACTTTCCTGCTCTTTAAGCTTCTTTAAGTTACTATTTTTTTGTACCATCTGTATTCCCATAACAATACAAAAGGCAAAAACAACAAAAGATATTCCAACTATCATTCGTCTGTTTCTTATTCTTCGCTGACGAATCTCATTTAACCTTCCTGCCGCTCTTTTGTTTTCTTCCATTACTTCACCCTATTTCTATCTATTTTTTTGCTTAAACTTTCAGTCTTTGTCCTGTTTTCTTCTGACTTTTGCTCTTTTTATATGTTAATTCTTTCTGACGTTTATCCGTCTTTTTATTTTTTGTATTTTTATTTGTATGACTGTTTTTTCTGCTTTTATGTTTTGTCAGAATACTCTTACTTTTTATAGTAATCACTTTTTTTAGTTTTTTCAACGGTTTTAACAATGTCTTCATAATTTTTGTCAAAATCACTGCACATTTTTCAACAACTCTCTTTCCCACAAGCCACTCAAACAATGCCATTGTTCCAAGAACGGCTATCACTCCATAATATCTTGGTCTTCCGTAGTTGTACTTAAAAAATATTTGAAATATAAAAAGTGCCGCCACTGTCCAAAAGATAACATCTTCTACAATAACCCTAATTATGGAGGCTCTAAAAACTCTCCTAAATATTCTTATGGCATCATAGCAAACCATAAGAACAAGTCCGCCATATGCACACATCGCAAGAACAAGAAGTTCCTCATTTATTGCAGGACTCATTAACTAAACATCCTCTTCAAAACCGACTTACCTTTTTCACCATAGTTCTTTATCTGAGAATAAATAACGCTATTCACACTACCATCAATATCAGCCTCTCCTTTTTCGATGCTAAGTCTGGTAATTTTCAAGTCCGCTCCTTTAATAACCAACATTCCCATAGATGATTCCAGCACTATCTGTGTGGTATCAAATTCAACAACGTCCTCTATTCCTGTTAAGTTTGTTCTCTTTCTGTTGTCCAAAACCAGCTTATGTGGTTTAGTTATTTGATTTTGCTTTGAACCTAAATTCTGTTTTGAACCTAAACTTTGTTCCATACAATCCTACCTTATCCTTTTATAGGACAGTATATTCTTAAAGTTGCTGAATTATGTAAAAATATTCTATATCAGCTTAAATCTTTGTACATTTCTGTGGCATTTTCTTTCTTAACTGTTTCATTAAGGTTTAGAACCTGAACCTTAACTGTTCTCTGACCAAACTGAATCTGTATAATGTCGTTAACTTTTACATCATAAGATGCCTTTACAACCCTGTCGTTTACAAGAACCCTGCCTGCATCACATGCTTCGTTGGCAACAGTTCTTCTTTTTATAATTCTTGAAACCTTTAAAAATTTGTCAATTCTCATTTTTTCCTCCATTACTTTGTGTGCTTTATTTTGTTATACACGGCGAAGCTTCGCTTCACGTATAACACTTCGAATCCGCTACGCTTCTTCTCAGTGATTATACGGTTGGTTACTACTACTTTTATTTTGTTATACACGACGAAGCTTCGCTTCCCGCATAACACTTCGAATCCGCTCCGCTTCTTCTCAGTGATTATACGGTCGCCAAATATACGCATACAGCTTTTTTTATGCAAGCATAAAAAGCTGTATGCGTATATTTGGCTCGTCGTGTATAACAAAAAGGACCGTTACTTTGTAACAGTCCTTATATCTTCCAATGAACTTTTATTTATTAATTAAGTGCATTCTTTAAACCTGCACCAGCTTTGAACTTAGGTACGTTAGCTGCTGCGATAGTGATTTTTTCCTTTGTTGCAGGATTGATTCCCTGACGTTCAGGTCTCTTTGAAACTTCGAATGTTCCGAATCCTACTAACTGAATCTTTTCACCTTTCTTCATTTCTTCTACTACTACATCTGTAAAAGCCTTAACAGCCTTTGCAGCATCTGTCTTTGAAAGTCCAGCTTCTTCAGCAATAGCTGCGATAAATTCTGTCTTGTTCATTTTAATTCCTCCTTGAAAATATATCCGATACTGATTCCGTATCATACTATACAGTTTATACTCCATTTAATAGGCTTTGTCAAGATAATTACTCCATTTAAAGAGCTTTCTGCAGGGAATTTTTTGGTTAAAAAGTATCTTTTTTCAACTTTTTAGCTTTTTCTTTGAGCTATTTTCACAAATCTATTGCCTACTACTATGACTCCATCTGTCTTCCTAGGAAAGCTGCGGCTACTCCTGCCAGTTTTTGATCTGTTACGCTTACCTTATTATTTTCATCTTTAGCCAAAACAATAACGCTTCCAATAACATCACCTTCACATATGATTGGATAAATAATCTGACCACATTGTTCAGGCTCTTCTCCCTTTATTATCTCAAAAAGTTTCTGTTGTTCATCTCCGTTTTTCACGTCTCTGTTCGACATTAACTCTTCTAACTGGGAACTTACAGCCATTCCTATTTTGTCTTTTTTTACTCCCCCTGCAACAGCAATAATCTGATCTCTGTCACTTATGAGAACTCTCTGTCCTGAAACCTGTGCCATAACATCTGCATATTGTTTTGCAAACATTTCAATCTCTCCAATAGGTGAATATTTCTTAAGTATAATTTCCCCATCGTGATTAGTAAAAATCTCCATTGGATCTCCTTCTCGGATTCTTAAAGTTCTTCTAATCTCTTTAGGTACAACCACGCGACCTAAGTCATCTATTCTGCGCACAATACCTGTTGCCTTCATACTAATTTCCTCCATTGCAAATTTTAGCTTTGGAGTTAGTATGTGGAAATTTAAAGAAAATATTCTTGTCACTAAATCTCCACTGCAACTTTGCTGCCTTTAACCTTGTTTTTGGAAACGATTATTTTTCTATCGATTCTTGTTTTTAATTCTTGAACATGAGAGATAATTCCTACTAATCTGTCTCCTTCTGTTAAAGTATTAAGGGCTTCGATTGCACTGTTTAGTGAATCTTCATCTAATGTTCCAAAGCCTTCATCAACAAAAAGTGTGTCTATTTTTATTCCACCTGCTGCGCAATGAATTTCATCGGATAATCCTAATGCTAAAGACAATGACGCTTTAAAAGATTCACCACCTGATAATGTTCTAACATCACGTTCTGTACCATTATAGTGATCTATAACATTAAGCTCTAAACCTGTCTTACTTCTTTGATCATCAGATTCGGTGCTTCTTTTTAGTTCATACTGGCCGTTAGTCATTTTCATAAATCTTAAATTAGCTCTGTTAATTATTCTTTCAAAATAACTAATCTGAACATAAGTTTCTAATGCTATTTTGCTCTTTCCGTTTATATTACCATTGGCTGTTTGAGCTAGGGCATTAACCCACTTATATTTTTCTTCAGTAGTAACTAATTTATTCAAGTTTGTCTTAATATTTTCAAGTGCTCCTGTGTTAATTTCTATTCTTATGGATACATCATTTCTCTGATTGTTTACAGCTTTCTTTTCTTCCTGCAACTTGTTGCTTTCAGAAATAAGCTGTTCCAAATCATAGTTTTTTGAATCCTTTAACTGCTCTTCAATAGTCTTTATTGTTGCATTAGCATCATCAATAGACTTCTTACATTTATCATAACTATTCAAAGCTTGTGTAGCTTTATTCTCTAATTCAGATAAGTTAATCTTTAGCTGATTTAAATTGCTTTCCGCATCTTTCCTACTTTGAAATTCAAGTTTTTCCCTAAGCTGTTCCAATAATATTGCATTTTCGCGATTTTTAATTTTCAAATTAGAAATATCACTATTTAAAATATCTTTTTTATTATTGTTGTTGTTTATTTGTTCTTCTGTTTCCGGAATCTGTTTTTCAATCTGTTCCTTAACCTGAACATTATTTTTAGCAATTTCATAATATCCATTGTTTTTAGAAATAGCCTCCTCTACTTTAACCAATTTTTCATCTGACCAGGCTTTTATATCTGAAACAGTATTAATTGCTCTTTCTTCTAAAACTTCTTTAAATATCTCTTTTAGATTTCTGAAATTCTCTACTATACTCTCGTATAATGTATCAACAATACCCTTCTGCATTCCTGCTTTGTTACTGTAATTCGTTGCAATAGCTTTAAGTTCATTAACCTTATTCTTTGCATCTTCAACCATCTTTTCTGTTATCTGCTTATCCATTAGCTTAAACGGATTAGGGTGAACAGTTGAGCCACAAACTATACACGGTTCTCCATCTCTAAGGTTACCTGCAAGGATTCCTGCCTGCTGATTTAAGAATGTCTTCTCTACAGCTGCACATTCATTGCTCTTAGTTTCCCAACTATCATTGGCTTTTATGGCTCTCTGTTGAAGTAGCTCTAGCTCATGATTCTTTCCTTCATAATCATTACACTGATTTATAATGTTTGATAAGTTCTTTTTTACATTATCATAACCTGTTTTTGCATTTTCGATTTTTACCAATACGGCATCTGCATCTTTTAACTTCTGAAGATTCTCTTTGTTAGTAGCCAACACCTTATTTAAATTCTCAATATCTTTACATAAAGACTCAAATTCACTTCCTTTAGTCTTAATTAACTTAAGTTCATTGACATACTCTTTTTCAGTGTCAAAAAGCTTGTCATACCTTGGCATAAGCTGTTCCTGTTCTTTAATTTTGTACTCTAATTCCTTACGAACAGGCTCTTCTTCTTTGCATAATTCTACTCTCTTCTCCAGTACTTCCAAGTTAGGCTTATTCGACTCAATAAATTGTTCCGCGTTCAACTTCTGTTTTTTTGCAGAATTGTCCCTATTAACCTCAACTAACTTTTTATCAACATCTGAAAGAGCTTTTTCGGTTTTTATTATCCTTTCGTTAATAACTTTTAACAAATCCTGATCATTGTTAATAAGTTCCTCAATGAAATCAATTGTATTCTCAATACCATTCTCTGTCTTGTTATTCTTTATAGCTTCAAGCTGTTGCCTTGCTACAAAACTATCGCCACATCTAATCCCATCTATATACTGACCTATACTCTTATTCTGATCATCTACCAATCTTCTAAGTCTTTTTGCCTCATCTCCCAGCTTAAGCTGAAGTTTCTCATATGGATATGTATTAAAAATTTTGCTAAAAATCTTTCTTCTCTCATCAGTATCTGCCAATAACAACTTAAGAAAATCATTCTGTGCTATCATGGCTATCTGAGTAAACTGTTCATAATCTAATCCTATTAACTCATTAATGGCAACAGTAACATTACTACTTCCGGTAACAGGAGTATCTTTGTCTGGATAAATTAACGTAGCATTAGCACCCTGAGTTGTGGTTCCCTCTCCATGAATCTTAGGTCGCTCATATTCAGGATTACGCTCAATAACATACTTTTTGTTCCTATACTCAAATTCCATCTTTACAAAAGTTGGAACATCAGGCTTTGCATACTTGCTTCTAAGCATAGACGAAGACCTGGTCTTTCCACTGGACTTTCCATATAAAACATATGTAATTGCGTCAAAAATAGTAGTCTTTCCTGCTCCGGTATCTCCCGTAATCAAATAAAGACCTTTATTTCCTAATTTTTCAAAATCTATAGTTTCGCATTCTGCATAAGGTCCGAATGCCGATATTATTAACTTAATTGGTCTCATTATGCATCCTCCCATATCTTCTCAATAAGGTCCATTGCCAACTTCTCCTGTTCCGGTGACATGTCCTGATTGTTTCTGATTACATAAAACTCCTTAAACAACTCTAGTGGTGATTTTAACTCAATATTCTCTATCTCTGTTACAGCATTATTAGTTCTGGTTCTTGTATTATCATAATCAAGTCGCATAATATTAGGATAAATAGTTCTAAGCTTGCCTATTGCCTCCGGGACATCTTCTTCATCAGTTAATGTTATATGATAATAATCCTGAGTATTCATATCCTTATAGAAATCTCTTGCCGAAATCTGGTCGTAAGTTCCCTTAATCTCCTTCATATCTCTAATAGGTTTAAAAGGAATCTTAGTTATTTCAATGTTGCCCTTCTCCTTAAGATCAAAAATAAGTGCTGATTTCTTATGATTAACCTCAGAAAAAGAATACTTAAGAGGGGTTCCTGCATATCGTACAGTTTCCCTGCCAATCGTCTGTGGACCGTGCAAATGTCCTAATCCAACATAATCAAAGTTCTCAAAATAATCCGCTGACACCTGATCAACGCCTCCTATTGACACTTCTTCTGACTCACAAATACTTCCACCTTTAACAAACTGATGTGCCAAAAGAACATTCCTCTCATCCTTATTAATTGAAATACTATTAATAACAATCTCCATAGCCCTATCATAGCTTGAAACATCCTCTTCCTGGAAAAAAGGGCGTACTACGGCCGGCTTAATAAAAGGAAGCATATAAATATTAATTGGTCCACATTCATCCTCCAAAGTAACCTTTTCAACATTACCATTAAAAGGATGACTCATATACACTCCACTGGTACTCATAATCTCAGCACCAAAGCCTATTCTCTCAGGACTGTCATGGTTTCCGCTAATTGCCACAACTTTAACATTCATCTCTGCAAGCCTGCTAATAAACTGATCTAACAGTAACACCGCTTCCGCTGACGGAACTGCCTTATCATAAATATCTCCTGCTATAAGAACACATTGAACTTCCTGTTCCTTAACAATATCAAGTATCTGATTCAATATATACCTTTGATCTTCAATCATAGAAAACTCATTAACTCTCTTTCCTATATGAAGGTCTGCTAAATGTAAAAATCTCAAAACTTAATCCCTCCCTTTCATTTATTCGAACGTTTGTTTGTATAAATATTAGCATATCACTTTTCACAAAGCAAGTATAATTTTCAAAAAATCCTGCAAAACATCCATAACTTATTTTTTGTTTTTTATTGCACTATTTTCTTTTTTTTATTAGTAATTTATGCCTAAAATACTTATTTAATTTATTTATGGAAAATAATACATAACCTATTAAAATTTCAGATTATTTTTATTATAATATAAATTACTAAATATCATAAATAATCAAATGCAAATTCAATAGAAAGGACGGCAAAAGCCTTATAAAAATATGAATATTAGATTTTTTAACGGAACAATTTTAACACTTGAAAATGGAACTGAACTTTCAAGTGGTGAGGTTTGGGTTTTTGACCATTTAATCGGATACGTTGGAAAGCCTCAGGACAATAATATTAAATGGGACAGGGAAATTAACCTTAACGGGAATCTAATTATGCCCGGTTTTAAAGATGCCCACACACATTCAGCAATGACTTTTTTACGTTCTTTTGCTGATGATCTGCCACTTGACAGATGGCTTAACGAGAAGGTTTTTCCAATGGAAGCCAAGCTAAATGACGATCTTATATATGCTTTTTCAAAAATCGCCATAATGGAATACCTTACTTCAGGAATCACCTCAAACTTTGATATGTACATTAGCCCTAATCCGGTTATTCAGGCATCTATTGATTGTGGATTTAGAACTGTAATGACAGGTGGGCTAAATAATTTTACCCAGACAGTTGAAGAAATTGATGAATGCTACAAGAAATACAATGGTTACAATCCACTTATAAGCTACGAACTTGGCTTTCACGCTGAATACACGTGCTCCCGGGAACTTTTAGAAGGTATGGCAAGCATTGCCAAGAAACATCAGGCACCTGTTTTTTGTCATAATTCAGAAACAAAAAAAGAAGTCAAAGAATGTTTGGACCGTTATGGAACAACTCCGACAGTTTTTCTTGACAGACTTGGAATGTTTAACTACGGTGGTGGTGGCTATCACTGCGTCCATATGACTAAGGATGATATTTCTGTTTTTGAAAAACACGGTTTGTCCGTTGTAACTAATCCCGGCTCTAATGCCAAGTTAGCAAGCGGCGTGGCTCCTATTTCAAAATTTATGAAAAAAGGAATTAACATTGCAATTGGCACCGACGGACCTGCCAGCAATAATTGCCTTGATATGTTTAAGGAAATGTTCCTTACAACTTCCCTTGCCAAGCTTAAAGAAAAAGACGCATCAGCAGTTGATGCCAATGAAGTGCTTAAAATGGCTACACTTGGCGGTGCCAGAGCTATGGGACTTAGAAATTGTGACACTTTATCCCGTGGAAAACTTGCCGATTTAATAGTCATTGACTTAAACCAGCCTAATATGCAGCCAATTAACAATATTACAAAAAACCTTGTTTACAGCGGTTCAAAGCAAAACGTTGTTCTCACAATGGTTAATGGAAATATTCTATACGAAAAAGGTGAATTTAATATAGGTGAAGAACCTGAGAAAATATATGAAACTGCAAATAAAATGTTAGCGAAAATAAAATAAAAATTACTATATTTTGATTTTAATACATAAAAAAGATGCTGTGCAAACTACACAACATCTTTTTTATTTTAAAATTTGGATATCAAAATACCCAACTTTTGATTAATTATCTCATTAAAACTTTGCACCAAGTGTTGCTGCCATAACTGCCTTAATTGTGTGCATTCTGTTTTCTGCTTCATCAAAAACTACTGAATTCTTTGATTCAAATACTTCGTCTGTAACTTCCATTTCTGTAAGTCCAAACTTCTCGTGAATCTGTTTTCCAATCTTAGTATTAAGGTCATGGAATGCAGGAAGACAATGCATAAATACAACATTTTCTGCTGAATTCTTAATTAAATCCATTGTTACTCTATATGGAAGAAGGTCATTAATACGCTCTTCCCAAACTTCATCAGGTTCGCCCATTGAAACCCAAACATCAGTGTAAATAGCATTTGCATTCTTTGTTGCAACCATAGGATCTTCTTCGAATTCGATTTTTGCTCCTGTTTCATTAGCTACTTCTCTACATTCTTCAATAAGTTTCTCGTCAGGCCAATACTTCTTTGGTGCACAGGCTACGAAATGCATACCCATTTTTGCACAACCAACCATAAGTGAATTTCCCATATTGTAACGGGCATCGCCCATATATACAAACTTAAGTCCCTTAAGACGTCCGAACTTCTCTCTTAAAGTTAAGAAATCTGCAAGAATCTGTGTTGGATGAAATTCATTTGTAAGTCCATTCCAAACAGGAACTCCTGCGTATTCTGCCAACTGTTCTACAATAGTCTGTTCAAATCCCCTATATTCAATACCGTCAAACATACGGCCCAAAACTCTTGCTGTGTCAGGAATACTTTCCTTCTTTCCAATCTGTGAACCTGTTGGATCCAAATAAGTAACTCCCATTCCAAGATCGTGAGCTGCTACTTCAAAAGAACATCTTGTACGAGTACTTGTCTTTTCAAAAATAATAGCAATATTCTTTCCTTTAAGAACATCTACAAGTTCTCCTGCTTTCTTCTTTGCCTTAAGATTGGCTGCCAAATCAATAAGGGCACTAATCTCTTCCGGTGTAAAATCCAATAATTTCAAAAATGATTTTCCTTCAAAATTCATAACTGTACCTACCTTCTTATTCGTCCTTTTTATTTTTAAGCATTTCAATGTACTCTTTTATATTAATACTCTTTCCGGATTTATTCAACTTTGGAAGAGAATTAAGTGAATGCTTGTTGTAAATATTTATCTTAGCAATGTAAGAATCCATCTTGGCTTCCAATTCAGCTCTCTGGATAGCCCATTTCTCTTTCATTGCAGAATTCTGATTTTTATTCTTTGAAGCTACACCGGCAGTAAGCTTATCCTTAGCTGCATTACCGGCACTGGAAATCATATCTTTTGTGGCACTTCCGGCATTTGTGATAATTTCTTTTGTAGCTCCACCTGCGTTGGAAATTATATCCTTTGTCGCTCCACCTGCATTTGTGATAATTTCTTTTGTTGCATTTCCTGCATTTGAAATTATGTCCCTAGTTGCATTTCCCGCACCTGCAAGTTTTTCTTTAGCCGGCTCAACTGCCTCTGCAAATTTTTCTCTTGCCGGTTCAACTGCTTCTGCAATTTTTTCTTTTGCAGCTTCACTGACATTGGCCCACTTTTCTCTGCTTTCTTCAGTTCTCTCGTCAAGCTTTTCAAGACTTTCCTCGGCTCTGTCTGCCACATTAATTGCAGAATTTCCAACAACATCCTTAATCTGATTTCCAAGATTATTAAGGTCCTCAGCCACCTTGTCAAGCTGTCCCAAACTCTTACGGATACCAATAAGATTCTTAAGAGTAACAACCATATCTATTGCAAAAATAGTAACAAGAATACTTATTATAATAATTCCTGCAATCTTTGGAAGCCTTCTAACCAAAGCAAAAATCGGTGGATGAACAAGCTTCATCACTGCCACAACACCAAGACCCCACATAATACTAAATCTTAAGCAAACATAGCCGCCAATATTAAACTTGTTCTTTGTGTAATCCCACCATCTCATATGGAAAATTTTGTCCAAAACCCAGCCGCCAAAAAGTTCAACAGCTGTACAAATAATAAACCCACCAATGAAAAGCAAAATAAAATTGTCCCTGTATGGAGTAAGCGCTGCAAGAACTCCCAGCATTCCACATCCATAAATAGGACAAACCGGCCCATTCAAGAATCCTCTGTTCTCAACTTTTCTTGCTGTAATGGCAACGAACGCCACCTCAACGCACCAGCCCAGGAAACTATAAATAAAAAATAAAAGTGCTACATAATAAAAATCAAAACTCATAACAACCCTCACATTTAATTTGTCTGTTAGCAAAGTATTATAGCATAAAAACAAAAATGTGTCACTTAAGTAGAAGGGTTGATGGCAAAACTCAACATAACTTATCGTAATTTTTGCAAGCGTACCACAAAAAACGCATTTTTCCAAATTTTGTGGTACGTTTTCAAGTTATGTAAACTAATCACATCACATATTCTTGCTTCATTCTTCAATTCATCACATATTGACTTTCATTTTAATTATTATGTAAACCACTATGTTACTTATACTTGCTTAATGGCAATAAACGTACCACAAAAATTCACTATTTTTAAAAATTTGGGGTACGCTATCCGATAATAATATTGTTTTCTTGTTTTATGTAAACCAGTTTGCCCATTATTGTCAAATTTCACCCCCTCAATAATTTCTCAAATCTATTCCTACTTCATTTTTTGCTTACCGGATTGCTGCGTGCTTCGCACTCCCGCAATCCTTTCTCAAGTCTTTTCCCACTACATTTTTTGCTTACCGGATTGCTACGTGCTTCGCACTCCCGCAATCCTTCCCAAGCATTCGCATATCGTGAAGCTTTCGCTTCACTTTTATGCTCATTCTTGGGGCGTGTCCTAAGTCCAGTCATCCACCTTTGTGCAAGCACAGGTGGATGACTGGACTTGTACACTGTAAGCGAAAAAAAGAGAAGCCACCACTTTATGTTTTCTCTCATAAAGTGACGGCTTCCAATATACAGTTTTAAGATAGACGTACTATTTATAATAAATTTCTTCATTACCAATACGTAGCAATCAATTTCGTTTTAATCTAGAATAAGATTCCACCATACTGTGCAATTACTGTTGCAAAAACAAGTGAAACAATTGTCATTAACTTAATAAGAATGTTGATTGATGGTCCTGATGTATCCTTGAATGGATCACCTACTGTATCACCAACTACGGCTGCCTTGTGTGCTTCGCTTCCTTTACCTCCGGCAAAACCACCTTCGATAAACTTCTTAGCATTATCCCAAGCACCACCGGCATTTGCCATAAATACTGCCATCATAACACCACTTACAAGTGAACCTGCAAGCATACCACCTAAAGCTTCTGCTCCAAGTAAAAATCCAATAACAAGTGGCACAAGAACTGCCATGATACCAGGAACAATCATTTCATGTAATGCTGCTTGTGTTGAAATACCTACACATGATGTATAGTCAGGCTTTTCTGTTCCCTTAAGTATACCTGGTTTTTCTTTGAACTGGCGACGAACTTCTTCAATCATCTTGTTTGCAGCCTTACCAACTGAAGACATTGTCAAAGCTGAGAACATAAATGGAAGCATACCACCAATGAAAAGACCAACTACAACGCTTGCATCTAAAATATTGATACCGTTCTTTGTGATTCCTGCTGTTTCCGCAAAAGAAACAAAAAGTGATAAAGCTGTAAGAGCTGCTGAACCAATAGCAAATCCCTTACCAATAGCTGCTGTAGTATTTCCTACTGCATCTAATTTGTCTGTAATATCTCTAACACTTTCGTCAAGTTCTGACATTTCAGCAATACCGCCGGCATTATCAGCGATTGGGCCGTAAGCATCAACTGCTACTGTCATACCTGTTGTTGAAAGCATACCAACTGCTGCAAGAGCAATACCATACATTCCGCAGAAGTGGAATGCAACTAAGATTCCGATTGCAATAACAACAATAGGGATACATGTTGATTTCATACCAACTGAAAGACCACTAATAATGTTAGTTGCTGAACCTGTCTGTGAGCTTTCAGCGATTTCCTGAACGCTCTTATATTTTTCTGATGTATACATTTCTGTAACTTTACCAATAATAGTACCAACTACAAGACCAGCAATAATTGCGATAAATGCATTAAAGTTACCAAAGAATGTATTACTCAAAATAGCTGAAGCAATAATAACTAATGCTGTTGCTGTATATTCACCTGCATTAAGTGCTTTCTGTGGATCAGAACCGTCTTTTCCTCTAACAAAGAAAGTAGCGATAACTGATGCAACAATACCAACACCTGCAATTACAAGTGGGAATAAAGCTGCCATAAAATGAGATGCACTACCAATATTTGTTGCTACAAGACCAAGTGTAATAGCTGAAACTAAAGCTCCAACATAACTTTCAAATAAGTCAGCACCCATGCCTGCAACATCACCTACATTGTCACCTACATTATCTGCGATAACAGCAGGATTTCTTGGATCATCTTCAGGAATACCTGCTTCTACTTTACCTACAAGGTCAGCTCCAACGTCTGCTGCCTTTGTAT
>OFME01000326.1_pt1 | contig 39078 bp, 34 predicted proteins | sample 1541381 | NCBI WGS metagenome assembly OFME01 (sample SAMN04209243, study PRJEB22552) | human gut metagenome | biome: gut; material: feces | host: Homo sapiens | place: USA: Oklahoma
AAAGTGAGGTGACCGTACATGCAGAGTGAAGTGAATCAGGAAGAAAATTTGAATAGAATTATTACGGTTCCTAATCTTCTTTCTTTTTTTCGGCTTTGTCTGATTCCGGTAATTATATGGAGTTATTGTGTAAAGAAAAATCCTCTGTTAGCTGGTGAAATCTTATTGCTGTCTGGTCTTACGGATCTTGCTGATGGATATATCGCAAGAAGATTCCATAGGATTAGTAATTTAGGAAAAATACTTGATCCGGTGGCTGATAAGCTGACACAGGCAGCGATGTTAATCTGTCTGTTTACTCGTTTTCCGCATGTGCTTCTTTTAATCGTAATAATGGCAGGTAAGGAGCTGTATATGGTAGTCAGTGGATGTCTTGTGATACGAAAGACAGGAAAAGTACATGGTGCAGACTGGCATGGAAAGATAGTAACCTTTTTATTATATGGAACTGCAGCGGTGCATATTATATGGTTCCACATTACACCTATGGTATCAGATAAATGCAAAATCATCTTTCTTTGGAACAATCGATAAGTTTTACATTTCGGAAATTATTATTCCATTTGCGAGTCATTTGACACATGTAATGCCTGAGTATCAGGTGGTAGAATCCACAGAGACAGAAAAACATTATTCGGAATTAGGAATGATTACCGAAAATGTTACAAAAGAACAGGGGGCATTGCTAAAAGAAGCATTATGTAAAGGGAAAATCTTTTTAAATATATCTGGTGAAATGGCATGGTATATAATGTGTAATGTACCAGGTGTAAGGAAATATATGCAGTCACGATATTCCCATGTGTTCATTGATGAGTATCAAGACTGTGGTAAGATACAGCACGATATTTTTCTTGCATTATGTGAGATGGGAATTATAGGGGTTGCTGTTGGAGATGTAAATCAAGCAATTTATGGGTTCACGAATAGATTTCCACGATATTTACTCGAATTAATAGGAAAAGATGATTTTGAACATTTTGAATTAAGCAAAAACCATAGATGTCATCCAAGCATATCAGAATATTCCTTATGTCTGTATGGTATTTCAAAAGAAATTATTGAGGATAAGAGAATTTTTAGAGTGTCTGTGGATGGAAATGAAGTAAATATAGCAAAAAAGATAGATTTGGCAATTCCTAAGATAAAACGAAAATATAATGTTGCTAATAATAATCAAATAGCGATATTGTGTCGAAACAATGGTACGATAAAAATATTAGACCAAGCAATAGAGACACCTCATAAAGTCTTTGCTGAAACACCGTTAGATAGAGATAATTCAGAGTGGGGAAGGTTATTCCGAAGTTTACTTGTGGCTAAATTTGATCAAGAAATCTTTCCTGTGGATTATGCAGAACAATTGTTTTCAGAGGAATATGATCCGGAAAAATATAGAGAAGTACTTAAGGCCTGTGATATTATTTTCAATAGTTCGACAGAAGAATTAGCGGATGTAATTATTGAGTTTGAAAAAGTTGCTGAGTTAGTGTATCCAGGTAAGAAAAATAAAAAAGCAAAGGAACTATTGGATGCAATTATTGCAGATGATATATTGCTTGAGAATTATATACCGCCACAAGATAATGAGATTACTATTATGACATTACATAAATCAAAAGGACTTGAATTCAATGTGGTTTTTCATATGGATATGTATAAATATATTATTTCTGATGAACTAGGAGATGCAGAAGAAAAGAAACAATCGCTTAATTTGCATTATGTAGGTATAACTCGTGCTATAGATGTATGCTATATTATGAATGGAACAAGAAGATATAGAGCGAAATACGGTGATTTTTATGATGCAAAGCCATCTTCATTTTTGTTTATGCCCGGTTTATCTGAACGAAGAAATGATGTTAGATGGGATTAGCAAGTCAAAATAGACAATCTGTAAAATTGGCTACCAGAAAACGGCGGCCCCCAAATAAGCAGGTACTTATGGTATACCGTGTACAAACGAGAAAGGGAAAATATTATGTACTATAAAGTATTCTTGGATACAAATATATATGATGGAGCCAACTATTCATTTCATAATGCTATGTTTTCCTTGCTTCGAAAAATGACTGAGGATGGTGCTCTGCAGTTAAAAATCAACTCTGTGGTTGAAGGTGAAGTGAAAAAACATATTGGTCGAGATGTGAAGGTGGCTGCGAAAAAATTGCTTGAGGCTGTTAAAGATAGAAGCTTATCGTCATTTCGGAATATTCCATCTTTTCAGGATTACCTGATGATTCCAAATCCGAAGGATTGGGTGCAGAAGGCAGAAGAGGAATTTGAAGAATTTCTTATTTCCTGCAACTGTGATAGGATTTCTATCAATGGAATAGATGTTGAAAAAATCATGGAAAACTATTTCAACCAGAAGTGGCCGTTTGAAGCGGCGAAGACTGATGAATTTAAGGATGCCTTCATAGTGGCTTCAATTATCAAAGACATCATCGGTACAGAGGATGTTCTGGGAATAACAGAGGATCAGACTTACTGTGTAATATCGAATGATAAAGGATTCCGTGCAGCTCTGGAGCAGGGGACAGTTGGAATTGAAGATGTTAGGATATTTCCGGGGCTGAAAGAGTTCACAGATTACTTGGCTGAGAAAGATAACTACGCACAACATATCAAAGCATTTATTGAATCTGGAAATGCCGATGATGAGATACAGGAAGCAGTTAAAGAGGCAATTAATTCAGCAGATATTTCTGTTGAAAGTCTTTTCTGGGATATCGAAGAACTGGATATTCTGGATATCGATGAAATAGAGTATACACCGTACATTATTAGTGTGTATGATGAAGGTATCGCTAAAGTTAGCTTTGCGGTGACTTGCAAAGTTACGGTCTACTACAAATATACGGATGAAAATGAGTCATATTATGACAAAGAGGATCAGTGTTATTTGTGGCAGAAAATCGTAGAATTGGAAGAGGAATATACTGTGGCATTTGATATGGTTCTTTCTCTTGATGTAAGTAACTGTAAACCTGAGATGGATGAAGATGATGAAGAAATTCTGTTTGAGGACTACACAGAATCACCATCTTGTATCGAACTGGAGAAAGATCGTTGTATTTCCACAGAAGTGGTATCCGAAACAGATCCATTCTATGAAGATCTAGATGGTGAATACGATTATGCGACAGACGTTTGTCCGGATTGTGGTTCTCCGATTGGAATTGCAAATGATGGTGGAAATGGTTTTTGTATAAACTGTGCGCCAAATCACTAAGCAAAATAATCAGGGGAATACTTCTATCTATCAAAAATTGCATATGAATTATAAAAGTATGAACGCAATGGCAAATAGTTTTTCGATATCAAAAGAGGTTGCGGATAGTTTATCAGCTACAACGTCGCTTGCAGGTAGTTTTGCAGTTACGAAAGCAATTGCAGATAGTTTTGCGTCCACTAAAGTTTTAACTCAAAGTTTTGCAGCATCACAGATGTTAGTAGAGAGCGCTAAGACGGTTGAAATGCTACAGAAGTCCTTTGCAATTCCTAAATGGGAACCTATTAGCCAGGTAGTATCGCTGGAAGGTGAAGAACCAATGGAGGAGTTTGATGAGAAAAAGATTGAAGAAGATGAAGAGGAGTAATGAACCCCCTACCCTTTCTACCGTTAAAAGGTTCAAAAACCCGAGTAGTCTGCCCCCCCTTAACTGACTACCAAGTGACTACTATCGACTACTAGGCTATAATTTGCCACATTTTGCGTGTTTTCCATTAGTCTGCACAGAAGTGTGCAGGTCAGGAAAACTCAAAAAAGTTCGCAAAACTGGACAATTTACGGCATTTCAGGAGGAAAAATACAATGATAAAAATACTTTTCATTTGCCACGGCAATATCTGCCGCTCCACCATGGCAGAATACGTTATGAAACATTTAGTTAAACAATCCGGCATAGAGTCCGATTTCTTCATCGATTCCGCCGGTACAAGCAACGAAGAACATGGAAACCCAGTTCACCACGGCACACAAAAGAAGCTCCGCAAGGAAGGAATCCCGTGTGGCAATCACCGTGCACGCAAGATGCGTAGAGAAGAATATGTCGCATTCGACTACATCATCTGCATGGAGCGATATAATATACAGAACATTATGAGAATCATCGGAAATGACCCGGAGCACAAGGTACAGAGACTTCTGGATTACACAAATCGTCCGAGAGACATTGCAGATCCATGGTATACAGGAAATTTTGATGAGACATTTGATGATGTGATGGAAGGTTGCCAGGCGTTTCTTAGCTATCTGATGGAGCATCTGCAATAAATTTTCAGATGGGAGACCCAAAGGAGAATGGAAAATAAAAAAGAGAAGTAATCTGAGTTTAGAAAAGGATTTTCTTTAAAGCACAAGCTTTGTAGCAGGAGGAATCCATTTCATACCGGATCACTTCTCTTTTATTTTAGATCTTTTATGATTGCACAAATTGAGATTCTGCTATTCGGAAAAACGTTGTATTATTGAGAAGCCACAAACGTATCAACCAAAAATCCGCAATCTTATCTCTCCCATCGTCCACTGGCTCCACAAGGAAGTACCAGCCCATTTGAAGATACTGGAAGTCCAATCTCTTGTGAATCCACATGCCCACCGTATTTCTTAAGCTCAGTCGCGATCATATAAGTCAGTACTGCTGGGGCAAGTCCTGTCGTATAAGAATTGATCAGGAAGAACAGTGGATCATCGGATAAAATCTTCGTACAGAGTTTTACCAGTGGATGAATTGCGTCTTCAATCTTCCAGATCTCGCCCTTTGGTCCACGACCGTAGGAAGGTGGATCCATGATGATTGCATCGTAATGATTACCGCGGCGGATTTCGCGCTCTACGAATTTGACACAGTCATCCACCAGCCAGCGGATCGGTGCGTCGCCGAGTCCGGAAGAAACAGCATTTTCTTTTGCCCATGTAACCATTCCCTTGGAAGCGTCTACATGAGTTACGTGTGCGCCGGCAGCAGCTGCTGCAAGTGTTGCACCACCGGTATAGGCGAATAAGTTCAGTACTTTTACCGGGCGCCCGGCATTGCGAATCTTTTCAGAGAACCAGTCCCAGTTGGTTGCCTGTTCCGGGAAAAGTCCGGTATGTTTAAAATTAAACGGTTTTAAGTTAAAGGTAAGATTCTTATAACTGATTTGCCACTGTTCCGGGAGATCGAAGAATTCCCATTCACCGCCGCCTTTTTTACTGCGGTGATAGTGTGCGTTCGGATGTTTCCAGCGTTTGTCTGTGCGAGGTGTATCCCAGATCACCTGCGGATCCGGACGAACCAGGATGTACTGCCCCCAGCGTTCCAGCTTTTCTCCGTCTGAGGAGTCAATTACTTCATAATCTTTCCAACCATCTGCTAACCACATATATTATTAAATCCTTTCTGAAGTGCTTTTTGATAAATTTCCAGTTTTCTATAGTCTTGTTCAATGCATATTTATAGACATACTGTTTTACTTTTCTATTTTATTATAGAAGAAAGGATACTGCAAGAAGCGAATGTAAAATATCGCAATAATATACAAAAAGCTATCGCGATAACAAATGGTTTTTGGTAAAAATAACGGGACTATCTGTTTACATAAGGGACGAAGGGTGATAGAATGTATCTATAAGTGAAATGATTCACGTAAAAGAAAGGTGGAAATGAATATTATGGTAACAGTTAATGCAATGGGAGACAACTGCCCGATTCCGGTAATCAAAACAAAAAAAGCAATGCAGGCTCTTACAGGACCGGAGACAATTGAAGTATTAGTAGATAATGAGATTGCTGTACAGAATGTTACAAAGCTGGCAAAAGAACAGGGCGGAGAAGTAAGCTCTGAAAAGCTTGGAGAAAAAGAATACAAAGTAACGATCAAGATGCAGGGAGTACCGGCAGCAGATGCAGAAGTTGTATGTACACCGGATCAGAAGGGAGACCTTATTGTAGTGGTATCTTCTGACCGCATGGGAACAGGTAATGATGAACTTGGTAAAGTCCTGATTAAGGGATTTATTTATGCAGTTACACAGCTTGATACACTTCCGAAGAAGATGCTTTTCTACAATGGAGGCGCTACTCTTACAACAGAAGGATCAGATTCCATTGAAGATCTGAAGTCTCTGGAGGCACAGGGAGTAGAGATTCTTACATGTGGTACATGTCTTGACTACTATCATTTAAAAGACAAACTTGTTGTTGGTGGCGTAACCAATATGTACAGTATTGTTGAATCTATGGTTGAAGCAGGAAAGATCATCAGACCATAGTTTGAGAACTATATAACAAAGAAGTTCGTATAACGGACAGAGAATATTTAAGAAAAGTTGAGAAATTAAGTATGAATAAAGATATCAGAGAGACACAGTGTATAAGGACATCATGTTGAGGCGTCAAAGCAGGTCGAAGGACCCTTGTTCAGGCTCTGGACAAGTTGTTAAAAACTGAAGATGGTAACCTCCTGGATAAAAAGAATTTGTTTGTTCGGGCAGATGCACTTTGCTCTCTGGTATTTGATATCGGATGGTAGAAGATAGATGTGGCTGCGCAATTTGATCAAAGGAAATAACGGAATCCGGTGAGGGTGTATTTATACGAATTTGATCGAATAGAAAGAGGGAATAATTATGAATTTAAGGCAGCTGGAAGCATTTATTAAAGTATCCGATTCAAAGAGCTTTTCAAAAGCAGCACAGGAACTGTATCTGACACAGCCAACAGTAAGTGCGCATATACAGACACTTGAAAAAGAACTGAAAGTGAGATTGTTTGTGCGTAATACCAAGACTGTCAAATTATCTGAGGACGGAAAGACACTTTATCAGTATGCACGTCAGATGATCGAACTGGAACAGGAAATCCAGTCAATGTTTTCAAAAGCAGCAGAGCAGAAAGAAAGATGTATTACGATCGCAACCTCTACGATACCGGCGCAGTATATTCTGCCGGATATTCTGGTGAAATTCCGAGAGAGATTTCCGAAAGAACAGTTCAGAATCGTGGAAAGTGACAGCAGTACTGTCATTGAACAGGTAGCATCGCATCTGGTTGATATTGGATTTTCCGGTACAGTAATCGAAAAAGCAAATTGTAAATACATACCGTTTTACCAGGATGATCTGGTTGTTATTATGCCGAATACGAAAGAATATCAGAAAATCATAAAAGAGCAGAAGGATTTAAAATGGCTGGAAGGAGAACCTCTGATTATGCGTGAGGAGGGATCCGGTACCAGAAAAGAAGCAGAGAAGCAATTAAAAAAGATGGGAATCTCTTTGGATGATCTGAATATTGTTGCGACAATTGAGAATCCGGAAGCAATCAAGAGATCTGTCAAAAGTGGTCTTGGCATTACAATTATTTCAAGACTTGCGGCCGCAGATGAGATCCAGGCAGGAGAAGTTTTGGAATTCCCGTTTTCACAGGATGGCAGCGGTCGAAACCTGAATCTTGTATATAATAAGAACTACAAACTTCCGGCAGCGGCTGAACATGTGAGAGAATTGATCATAGAAAAATATGAATTGCAAAAGCAGTCTTTACAATAGAAAGTATGAATGATAGAATTCATCTATGTGCGCATTTTTTGCGGCAGGTAACATGTTAAATGCAAAGTATAAGTTGGGGATAAACAATGAATAAAGAAAAAGTAAGACTGACACAGTATGCAAAAACTTCCGGGTGAGCCGCTAAAGTAGGTCCGGAGACCCTTGCCCAGGTTCTGGGTAAGTTACCGAAATTTGAAGATGAAAATTTGATCGTCGGAATCGAGACATCAGATGATGCTGCGATTTATAAGGTTACAGATGATATTGCGATGATCCAGACCGTGGATTTTTTTACGCCGATCGTGGATGATCCGTATATGTTTGGCCAGATTGCAGCAGCAAACTCGCTCAGTGATGTTTATGCAATGGGAGGAGAGCCGAAGGTAGCACTTAATATCGTAGGATTTCCGAATTGTCTTGATCCACAGATCTTAGGAGATATTCTTGCCGGTGGAGCCGATAAGGTAAAAGAGGCAGGAGCTGTTCTGGTTGGTGGACATACAGTACAGGATGATGAGCCGAAGTACGGACTTTGTGTGTCCGGATTTGTACATCCAAAGAAGATTTTTAAGAATTACGGATGTAAACCGGGGGATGTGCTGATCCTTACCAAACAGGTCGGAACAGGAATTGTTAATACAGCAATCAAAGGAGAAATGGCATCTGCAGCCGCAATCAGGGAAGCTGAGATTGTCATGTCTTCTTTAAATAAAAAAGCAAAAGAAGTTGTGGAGCATTTCCCTGTAAATGCATGTACAGATATTACAGGATTTGGTCTTTTAGGTCACTGCGTTGAAATGGCAGAGGCAAGTAATGTGACATTTGAACTGAATGTTCACGATATTGCATATCTTGATGAAGCAATCAGCTATGCAAAAATGGGCCTTGTTCCGGCGGGGGCTTACAAGAACAAGGGATATTCTTATCAGAAAGTAGATTTCAGAAATGTAGAAGATCATTTTATTGATCTGTTATATGATCCGCAGACATCAGGTGGACTGCTCATCAGCGTGGAAGCGCAGTATGCGGAGGCCGTGATGGAAGCATTCGAGAAGAAGAGACTGGATACCAAGGTATCCCTGATCGGAACCGTAACAGAAAAGAGCGATAAACTGATTCGTCTGCACTAGGAATTCAAAGAGGTAGAGGAGAAAATGAATAAAAATTTATTATTTCGCAGTATTCCGAAAGTAGATATTCTGCTTGAAGAACAGGAGATACAGGATTTGATTGATGCATATGGACGTGAATTTGTGATGGATGTGATCCGTGAAGAGATGGATGCGCTCAGAACATTTATCGGAAAGTGCGAGGAAGAAGAGAAAGCGAAAGCGCAGATCGGGATGCTTACGCAGAATATAAAACGGCATGCCGGAAAGCTGCATGAGCCGAATATGAAAATGGTGATTAACGGAACAGGAACAGTTCTCCACACCAATCTCGGTCGTGCACCGATCAGTAAGGAGCATGTTGAGAGACTGGCAGGAATTGTGAGTGGTTACTCCAATCTGGAATACAATCTGGAAGCAGGAACACGTGGAGAGAGATACTCTCATTTTGAAAAACTGCTTTGCAAACTGACCGGGGCAGAGGCTGCGATGGCGGTTAACAACAATGCTGCGGCTGTTATGCTGATCTTAAGTTCAATGGCAAAAGGCGGGGAAGTTGTAGTATCCCGCGGAGAGCTGGTTGAGATCGGTGGCAAATTCCGGATTCCGGATGTAATGGAGCAGAGCGGAGCTTCACTTGTGGAAGTCGGAACGACGAATAAGACACATTATTCTGATTATGAAGAAGCGATCACAGAGGAGACAAAAGCACTCCTTAAAGTTCATACAAGCAATTACCGTATTGTTGGATTTACAGAGACGGTTACGATCGATGAACTGATTCCGATTGCGCAGGAACACGATATCCCGATCATCGAAGATCTTGGAAGTGGCGTGCTGATCGACCTGAGTAAATACGGACTGACCTATGAACCGACGGTTCAGGATTCCATCCGCAAGGGAGCGGACGTTGTATGCTTCAGCGGAGACAAGCTGCTCGGTGGTCCGCAGGCTGGAATCATCATCGGTAAGAAAAAATATATTGACCAGATGAAGAAGAATCAGCTGACACGTGCACTGCGAATTGATAAATTTACAGCAGCAGCACTGGAACTGGTATTACAGGAATATTTATCAGAAGAAAAGGCAATCCAGAATCTTCCGGTACTGCGTATGATCACAGAGTCCAAAGCGGATGTGGAAAAGCGTGCAAGATCTCTGAAGCGGATTCTGCAGAATGCACATCTTGCTGCAACGATCGGGATGGAACCGTGTGAATCACAGATCGGTGGAGGCTCTCTTCCGCTTGAACGTATTCCGAGTATGGCAGTTACGATTAAGCCGGAGAATATCAGTGTACCGAAGCTGGAAGAAGAGATGCGGCATCTTTCTATGCCAATTATTCCGCGTACAGCCAACGACACGATTTATCTGGATGTGCGGACAATTGAATCCTGCTACTTTAAGAAGATAGCAGAGATGCTGGGAGAATTATTATGAAAAACATTATCGTAGGAACCGCAGGTCACATTGACCATGGGAAAACGACACTGATAAAAGCACTTACCGGACGTAACACGGACCGGTGGGAAGAAGAACAGAGAAGAGGGATCACCATTGACCTCGGGTTTACTTATTTTGATCTGAAAAATGGAGACCGTGTAGGGATCATTGATGTTCCGGGACATGAAAAATTTATCAACAACATGGTTGCTGGAGTTGTCGGAATGGATCTGGTACTTTTGGTTGTGGCAGCGGATGAAGGTATCATGCCGCAGACAAGAGAACACATGGACATTCTGGGACTCCTTGGGATCAAGAAGAGCATTCTGGTGATCAACAAGTGTGATCTGGTCGATGAAGAATGGCTGGAACTCGTTGAGGAAGAAATCCAGGAAGAACTGGAAGGTACTTTTTTGGAAGGTGCACCGGTTGTTAAAGTATCGGCTGCAACCGGGCAGGGGCTTGATGAACTGACGGATACGATCCAGCAACTGATGTCGGATGAGGTGGTTGCAAAGGATACACAGACTATTCCAAGACTTCCGATTGACCGGGCATTTACCCTGTCAGGCTTTGGGACAATTATCACAGGGACACTTATCTCCGGTACGATCACTAGGGAAGACGTTCTGGAAATGTATCCGATCGGAAAAGAGTGCAAGATCCGTAATATTCAGGTACATGGGCAGAATCAGGACAAATGCTATGCCGGACAGAGAGTGGCGATCAATCTGTCAAATGTGAAGAAAAAGGAGATTCGCAGAGGGTGTGTGCTTGCGCCGAAGAACAGTATGAAAAATACAGATCTTCTGGATGTGAAGCTGAAAGTTCTGGAAGACTCCATGCGTATCCTTACAAATCATGAGAGATTGCATTTATATACGGGTACGAGTGAGATCCTCTGCCGTGCTGTTCTGCTGGATAAGGAGCAGATCGGACCGGGAGAAGAGGGACTGGTACAGCTCAGACTGGAAGAAGAGATTGCGGTCAAACGAGGCGACCGTTTTGTAGTACGTTTCTATTCTCCGATGGAGACTATCGGAGGCGGGATCGTGCTGGAACCGAATCCGGTGCGTAAGAAACGTTTTGATGCACAGGCAATCGAAGAACTGAAGAAAAAAGAATCCGGTTCACTTGGCGATGTTATGGAGCTTCAGATCAAAGAACACGGCGACACGATGATCACACTTGCTGAGCTTGCAAAGGTGATGGCACATTCCGTAGATGAACTGAAGGAGTATCTTGAAGAACTGGAAGAATCGGGCACAATCTTTGTATTCCCAATGAAGAAGGATACATATTTGTGGCACAGAGACAGCGAATTTGCAGTACGTCAGAAGATAGAGGAGACATTGCAGAAATATCACAGTGAGCATCCATACCGATATGGAATGAAGAAAGCCGAAATTCACAATACATTCCTGAAAAAGATCAAACCAAACATATTTGATGCGTATATCGAAAGAATGACGGGAGAAAACGTCTATGGAAGAAGGGAAGAATATCTTTCGCTTCCGGGATATGAAGTTCCGAAGGATGCGATGTATCTTCAGACAGAGAAGCTGATCGAAGATACATTTGAAAAAGCAGGATATGATTTTGTGAGATTTTCAGAGATTGATTTTGGAAAAATTCCGCGCCAGACAGCGGAAGATGTGGTTCTCATGATGATTGACGAAGGAAAAGTACTCCGTATCAATGAAGAGATGTTTACGATGAAACACCTGATGGATGAAGCGAAGGAAAAAATTCAGAATCATCTGAAGGAAGAAAATCTGATCACGATCGCACAGGTGAGAGATATGTTCTCAACAAGCAGAAAGAGTGCGAAACCGATTTTAGAATATATGGACAGCATTAAGGTGACAAAGAAGACAGGCGGAGAAAGTGAGAGGGTGGCATACTTATGAATTTAAAGCAGCTGGAGGCATTTGTTAAGGTAACTGAGTCGGGAAGTTTTTCAAAAGCGGCAAAGCTTTTGTTCCTGACGCAGCCAACGGTCAGTGCACATATCTCTTCTCTGGAGAAAGAACTGGACTCACGGCTTTTTGTCAGAAATACAAAGGAAGTAAAATTGTCGGAAGAAGGAAAGCAATTATACCAGTATGCGCGCCAGATGGTGGAACTCGAAAAAGAAATCGAGCAGGTATTTTCCAAGGATGCGCATCGTGAGGAAAAATGTATTACAATTGCGACCTCTACGATTCCGGCACAGTATGTTCTTCCGGCGATTCTGGCGAAATTCAGAGAGACTTATCCGGATGAGCAGTTCCGGATTTCAGAAAATGACAGCTGCGGTGTTGTTGAACAGGTAGCAGGGCATATGGTAGATATTGGATTTACAGGTACGGTACTTGAAAAAAAGCATTGCAGATATATGCCTTTTTATCAGGATGAACTGGTTGTTATCATGCCGAATACCGAGTTTTATCAGGAAATACAGAAGCGCTATAAGACAGCAACATGGATAAAGAATGAACCGGTCATTACGCGGGAAGAAGGATCGGGAACCCGCAAGGAAACAGAAAAAATATTGAGAAAAGCAGGAATTATGCCTGATACCCTCAATATAGTAGCATGCATTGAGAATCCGGAAGCGATAAAAAGGTCAGTAAAGAGTGGGCTTGGAATCACGATCATATCAAGACTTGCAGCAGAAGAGGAGATCCGGACCGGACAGGTTCTGGAATTCCCGTTACAGAAGGATGAAAGCAGTCGTTATCTGAACCTTGTATACAATAAAAACTATCAGCTGCCTGCAGCAGCAGAGCATCTGATCCGGATTGTAAAGGATTTTTATCCGGATGCACATATGGGGAAATGAAAAGAGGATCAATATGATATATTTAGATAATGCAGCAACCACAATGCGCAAACCACAGGAAGTAATTGATGCGATCACCGCAGTAATGTGCTCAATGGGGAATGCCGGAAGAGGTGTCAACGAGGCATCTCTCGGAGCAGCAAGAACCGTATATGACACAAGAGAGAAGCTTGCAGGTTTTTTCGGGGCGGAAGATGCAAGACAGATCGTATTTACCATGAATTCAACGGAGAGTCTGAATATTGCAATCAAGGGGATCTTAAATCCGGGAGACCATGTGATCTCTACGGTTTTGGAACATAACTCTGTTCTCCGACCACTTTATGAGATGGAGAAAAAGGGAGTTGAAGTGACATTCCTTGGATGTGATGAAAAAGGAACTCTGGATTACGCAGATTTTGATAAAGCAATCAAAGAGAATACAAAAGCAATTGTCTGTACCCATGGTTCCAATCTGACGGGAAACAAAGTGGATGTGGAGCGGATCGGGGAAATTGCAAAAAAACACGATCTGTTGTTTGTGGTAGATGCATCACAGACTGCCGGTGTATTTCCGATCGATGTGCAGAAGATGCATATTGATATTCTGTGTTTTACCGGACATAAGGGACTTTTAGGACCGCAGGGGACTGGTGGAATGTATGTGAGAAAAGGCGTTCATGTCCGGCCACTTCTTTCAGGCGGTACCGGTGTGCAGACCTATAGTAAAACACAGCCGGAAGAGATGCCGACAGCACTGGAAGCAGGAACACTTAACGGACACGGAATTGCCGGACTGGATGCTGCGATCGGATATCTGGAAGAAACAGGAATTGATACGATCCGCGCAAAGGAACAGGCATTGATGAAGCGGTTTTATGAAGGGATAAAAGAAATCCCGGGAGTCAAAATCTATGGGGATTTCAGCAGCATGGACCGCTGTGCGGTAGTGAGCCTGAATATCAGAGATTATGACTCGGGAGAAGTCAGCGATGCACTTCTGACAGATTATGGGATTTCTACCCGTTCAGGAGGACACTGTGCACCACTGATGCATGAGGCACTTGGAACTGTAGAGCAGGGAGCTGTCAGATTCAGTTTTTCCCACTATAACACAGAGGAAGAAGTGGATATGGCAATCCGGGCAATCTGCGAGCTCGCAGAAGAAGAGTAAAATTTTATAAGATTAGAGATTGATAGAAGACCGATATAGTATTGATAGTATCAATATATATATCGGTCTATTTTAATTATGAATTGGACAAGAAGTTGTGCAAAAGATATAATTAAAAGGTAACAAAAAAGTCTTTAATAGTCAAAATGACGAATGAGAGAAAGACGAAGGAGGAAGAAAAATGAATTTATCAGATTCAAAGAAGAAGCTTGCACTTGCGGGGGTTCTGTGTGGGCTTGTAGCTGCATGTCTGGCTTACTTTGGTAATCCGGCAAACATGGCATTCTGTATTGCCTGCTTTATCCGTGATACGGCAGGAGCTCTGGGATTTCACCAGGCCGAAGTTGTGCAGTATGCAAGACCGGAGATCATCGGTCTTGTGATCGGAGCATTTATTATTTCAGTGGCAACAAAAGAATACCGTTCAACAGCGGGATCTTCACCGATGATCCGCTTTATCCTTGGTATGGTAATTATGATCGGTTCCCTGATTTTCCTTGGATGCCCGCTCCGTATGGTGATCCGTATGTCAGCAGGTGACCTGAATGCATGGGTAGCACTGATCGGTTTTGTACTTGGAGTTGGAACCGGAGCATTTGCACTCAAAAATGGTTTCAGCCTTGGACGTGCGCATGAGACAAACAAAGAAAGTGGAGCAGTGCTTCCGGTACTGATGCTTGGTATTCTGATCCTTGCAACCTGCTCAACACTTCTCAAAGCAAGTGAAGCAGGTCCTGGAAGTCTTCATGCACCAATTATCATGTCACTGATCGGCGGACTTATTTTCGGAGCACTTGCTCAGAAATCAAGAATGTGCTTCGCCGGCGGAATCCGTGATGCGATCTTAATGAAGAACTTTGATCTTCTTACAATTATTGCAGGTCTTTTTGTAGTAATGCTGATCTTCAATCTGGCAACAGGAAGATTTGTACTTGGATTTAACACTCCTGGAATCATTGCACATTCCAACCATCTGTGGAATATCCTTGGCATGTATGCAGTAGGATTCGCGGCAGTTCTTGCCGGCGGATGCCCGCTTCGCCAGCTGATCCTTGCAGGACAGGGTTCTTCTGATTCAGCAGTTACTGTACTTGGCATGTTCTTTGCAGCAGCACTTTGCCATAACTTCGGACTTGCATCAAGCGGAACAGCTATGAATGCAGAGACAGGCGAACTCGTTGCAGGAGCCGTAACGCCGAATGGAAAAGTTGCTTGCATTATCTGTATTATCGCATGTTTTATCATTGCATTTACAAACAAAAGAGAGCAGGCAAAATAGTCAGAAACCGCAAGATATAGATGGATAATCCATAAGAAATATGATATGCTAGGAAGGCAGGTAAAAAATATGAAAGAAGTAGATGCAAGAGGACTTTCGTGTCCGGAACCGCTGATGCTTACTGCAGAGGCACTGAAGAATGCAAACGGACCGATCAAGGTTCTTGTGAGCGAACCTCACCAGAAGACTAATATCGAGAAGTTTGCGAAGGACAAAGGAAAGAAGGCAACTTCTACCGAGAAGGGCTCTGAATTTGAAATTGTGATTGAATAATGAGAAAAAAAGAGTTAAAGCTGGTTATCACATTCCATACAACAGCGGATGCGATGGCGATGGAAAAAGAATGTAAAAAAGTTGGTGCACAGGGACGTATGATTCCGGTGCCGAGAAGTATTTCAGCAGGATGCGGGCTTTCCTGGTGCGCACCACTGGAATGCAGGGAAGAACTGAAAAATGTCATGCAGGGAATCGGTCTTGAAGAAGAAGAGATCCACGAGTGTATGGTATAAGAAGAGGTAAAACGAGGAAACCGCAAGATGAGGAATCATTTTTGCGGTTTCCTTTTTTATTTTATTTAACAGGAAATTCTGAAAACATATTTTTAAAATCATTTACTGAGAATATTCGTGGAACAAGAAAAATAATTCTTTACATTTAGACTGATTTTGGATACATTATTAGTATATCCTACTAATTAACTGCGGTATGGTGGAGGGGAAGATGAAAGGATTATCAGAAAAGCGGTTGAGCGATTATATGGCAGAACAGATTGCGGATGAAATTCTGGCGGGCAGGATAGAAGGAGGAAGCCAGTTAAAGCAGGAAGAGCTTGCTGAGGTATTTGGAGCATCCAGAATCCCGATCCGTGAAGCATTTCAGGTTCTGGAGAGTCAGGGGCTGATCGTGAGGCTGGCAACAAAAAGAATTTATACGGTTGAGCTGGATGAAGAGCAGATAGAACTGATTTTTGAGATGATCGGAGAAATCCTCAAAAAAGCGGTTCAGCATGTCCTGAATACGAAAAGTCAAACAGAGGAAAAGGAAGTATTTTCGACGGAAACAAGACCGGACCAGTTGCTTCTTGCACAGATGGAGAATGGATATCTGACGAATCTGCTGAAAAATGCTTCGGAGTGTTATATCCGGTTTGCCACAAAATGTAAAGAGACGGATGGAAAAAAAGAGACAGAAAAGGCAATCTGCGAAAAGATAGCAGGTGCATTAAATGGTGCGGAAAAATATACAAAAACATTTGCAAAAGCGGTCAATAGTGAGATTGACAGATGGGTATTGCTTCTGGCAGAGCAGGTGAAGGAAGAAAGAAGGAAGAATAGATGAATGGTTTAAAACCGATCAAGATGCCGTCAGCGAAGGAAAAAGTTGCTGCGGAGCTTAGAAAAGCAATTTTATCAAGGCAAATGAAAGAAGGAGAGATCCTTTCACTCGACAGTGTGGCATCTCAGCTAAATGTGTCGGCAATGCCGGTAAGAGAAGCATTTCAGATTCTGGCAAGGGACGGGCTGATCCAGCTTCGGAAGAATAAAGGGGCAGTCGTCCTTGGAATCACGGAAACCTATATCCGGGAACATTATCAGCTCCGCGCGATCCTCGAGAGTGCGGCAGCAAAGCTTGCAGCAGAACCGGGAACAGATATTGCGGAAATAGAAGATGTCTATCAGGAATCTTGTGAGGCACTGGAAAACGGGGAATCCCAGAAATACACGGATCTCAACCGTGCATTTCACAATGAAATCTGGAGTGCGGCAGGTAATGGAAAGATGAAAAAAATGATCTCCGAACTTTGGAACGGACTTTCTATGGGAAGTATGGTTTCAGAAGGTGATTATGCGAAGGTATCGATCAAAGAGCATGGAAGGATTCTGAAAGCACTCCAGGAGCATAATGTCGAAGCGGCAGAAAAAGAGATGTATGCGCATATCATGCGAAGCCGCGATGATATGCTGACGTATTACAAGTAGATAAGTGTAAGAAAATAAAAGATATACACAGAACATAAAAAGATTTTGAGAGTATAGATACTTCTTGAAGTCTTTTTTATTTGCAAAAAATTTCAGAATATACTTCAAAAAAGGGTTGGTTTCGATACGCAGCTTAAAAAAACAGTCTGTAATAAGTGCATTGAAATATACAAATATTTGTGTATTGCATACAATAAATCATTCTAAAAGTGTATTTCGTGTAATATGACAGAAGAATCTTAGTCAGAATATACAAAATAGAATATGCAGAATTATGCTATCCGCCAAAATGATAAAAAGTAATTGACATTTTGGTGTCAATGAATTATATTAAAATCAAGATTTGGATACAAAATCAGATATCATAAATCAGATATCAAGTGAAAGACATCCAGAAAAGAAACTAAAAAGAGAAATGAGGAGGTAGCAAAATGAGTCAGGTAACTATCACATTATTGTTCCTGCTGTTTGCGATCGTGATGTTCATGTGGGAAAAAATTCCGTTAGGACTGACATCCATGATTGTCTGTGTGGGACTGGTAGTCACGGGAGTTCTGGACTGGAAGACGGCATTTTCAGGATTTATTGACAGCAACGTCATCCTGTTTGTTGCGATGTTCATTGTAGGTGGCGCACTTTTTGAAACAGGAATGGCAAACAAAATAGGGGGAGTTGTAACACATTTCGCCAAGACAGAGAAGCAGCTGATCGTTGCGATTATGGTCATCGTAGGCGTGATGAGCGGTTTCCTTTCCAACACAGGAACAGCCGCAATTCTGATCCCGGTAGTCATCGGTATCGCAGCAAAGTCGGGATATTCAAGATCAAGACTTCTGATGCCGCTTGTATTCGCAGCAGCGATGGGAGGTAACCTTTCTCTGATCGGAGCTCCGGGTAACATGATCGCACAGTCACAGATGGAAAGCATCGGACTGAAATTTGGATTCTTCGATTATGCAAAAGTAGGTGTACCGATCCTGATCGTCGGAATCATTTATTTCGCACTGATCGGATACAAATTTCTTCCGAACAAGACAAATGCAGCTGGAGACAGCATTTACGATGAGGTACAGGATTTCAGCAATGTACCAAAGTGGAAACAGACACTTTCCCTGGTTATTCTGATTCTTACACTTCTCGGAATGATCTTTGAAGAACAGATCGGAATCAAGCTTTGTGTAACGGGTTGCGTCGGAGCAATTGCCCTGATCCTTACAGGAGTTATCAGTGAGAAAGATGCACTTCTTTCCATCGATCTGAAGACGATCTTCCTGTTCGGTGGAACACTTTCCCTTGCAGCAGCACTTGATCAGACAGGGGCAGGAGAGTTGATTGCTGATAAAGTAATCGGACTTCTTGGAAAGAACCCGTCACCTTATGTACTTACATTTGTAATTTTCATGCTGTGCTGTGTACTTACCAACTTTATGTCGAATACAGCAACAACAGCACTTATGGCACCAATCGCTGTGTCAATCGCACAGGGAATGGGAGCAGACCCAAGCGCAGTACTTATGGCATGTGTCATCGGAGGATCATGCGCATACGCAACACCGATCGGAATGCCGGCAAACACAATGGTTGTCACAGCCGGAGGATATACATTTAAAGATTATGCAAAAGCAGGTGTGCCGCTGATTCTGGTATCCACCGTAGTAAGTATGATCTTACTTCCGATATTCTATCCATTTTTCCCGTAAGAAGGGATAACAAAGTAATTAAATTAAATGCAATATAAAAAGAGGAGGATTTTAAAATGTCTAGAGAAGAACAGGTAACACAGCTTACAGATTACATGGCAAAGTTCATTGCACACGTTGCCAAAAAACTTCCAGATGATGTCATCGCAAAACTTCAGGAACTCAGAGAGAAAGAGGACAGTCCGCTGTCTAAGGTAATCTACGATACCATGTTCCGTAACCAGGAACTCGCAGTAGCTCTTAACAGACCAAGCTGCCAGGATACAGGTGTCCTTCAGTTCTGGGTAAAATGTGGAACAAAATTCCCATTGATCGATGATCTGGAAGCATTACTGAAAGAAGCAGTAGTAAAGGCTACATTCGAAGCACCGCTTCGTCACAACAGCGTTGAGACATTCGATGAATATAACACAGGAAAGAACGTAGGAAAAGGAACACCGACCGTATTCTGGGATATCGTTCCAAACTCTGACAAATGTGAAATCTACACATACATGGCAGGTGGCGGATGTACACTTCCGGGAAAAGCTATGGTTCTGATGCCAGGTGAAGGATACGAAGGTGTAACAAAATTCGTTCTCGATGTTATGACAAGCTACGGACTGAATGCATGTCCTCCGCTTCTTGTAGGTGTAGGTGTAGCAACTTCTGTAGAAACAGCAGCTCTGCTTTCCAAGAAAGCTCTGATGCGTCCGATCGGCTCTCACAATGCTAACGAAAGAGCTGCAAAGATGGAAAACCTTCTGGAAGACGGAATCAACGCAATCGGCCTTGGACCACAGGGAATGGGCGGAAAATACTCAGTAATGGGTGTTAACATCGAAAATACAGCACGTCATCCATCTGCAATCGGTGTGGCCGTAAACGTAGGATGTTGGAGTCACAGAAGAGGACACATTGTATTTGACAAGGACCTTAATTACACAATCACAACACATTCGGGGGTGGAATTATAATGGTAGAAGTAAAAGACGGAAAGAAAATTTTAACAACACCAATTTCAGCAGAGGACTTAAAAGACATTAAAATCGGAGACATCATTTACCTGAACGGAAGTATGACAACATGCCGTGATGTTGCTCATCGCCGTCTGGTAGAAGAAGGAAGAGAACTTCCTGTAGATGTAAGAAACAACGCAATTTTCCATGCAGGACCGATCATCCGTCCATTGGAAAATGACAAATTCGAGATGGTTTCCGTAGGACCGACAACCAGTATGCGTATGGAAAAATTCGAGTATGAATTCGTACAGAAATCTGGTGTACGTGTGATCATCGGAAAAGGTGGAATGAAAGAAAACACCGAACGTGCATGTAAAGAGTTCGGAGCAATCCACTGCGTATTCCCGGCTGGTAATGCCGTAGTAGCAGCAACAGAGGTTGAAGAGATCGTAAGAGCTGAGTGGAGAGATCTCGGAATGCCGGAAACGCTCTGGAACTGCCGCGTAAAAGAGTTTGGACCACTGATCGTATCCATCGATACAGAAGGAAACAACCTCTTTGAAGAAAGAAAAGTAATCTACAATAAGAGAAAAGACGAACAGTATGAGATAATCAGCAAACAGGTTGGATTTATCAAATAGTCATACTGAAAAATATGGAACCCATACTTGCTTAATTAAAATAATAATCAAATATTCTGCCAGATATTTGGTCTCGTTATGGAGAAGTGCTGCAAGCCGATGAGAGTGATCGGTTTTGCAGCACTTTTTCGTAATGCCTTTTTGCAATGTTTTTCCCATTTAAAGGGTAGAATATGGTATACTTATAGATAATGGAAAAATTTATGAATTTACAGAAAGGCAAGGCATGCAGTTACGTTTTGAAATTCCGGAGGGTTTCTGGAGTCTGTTCCGTTCTGTGAACAGAGAGACATACATTGAGGCTTTGATGGCGATCAATGAAGAATACCAGTACAGCAATTATTTCCTGACTAGGGAAGTCTGTATTCAGGTGCTTCGGGATCTGTATATGAAGAAACAGATCGAACTTAAACGAGAAGAAGATGAGACTGAGTTTGATATGTTGGAGACTCCGTCGGCAAGGATTCTGAACTGGCTGATCCGAAAAGGATGGCTGAAGAAAATTGAAGATTATAATACATTGGTGACGAATATTGTAATTCCGGATTATGCAGCAATATTTGTGGATGCCTTTGAGCGGCTTTCTACGGAGGACCTGGAGGAGACAGAGATCTATATCCAGAATGTCTATGCGACATTGTTCTCGTTTAAAAATGATCCGAGGGTGAATCTGAATATGCTCCGGACAGCACTTATCAATACCAGACGGCTCAACAAAGCACTGCAGGATATGCTGCATAACATGGATAAATTTTTTGCAAGGCTTCTGGAACAGCAGTTTTACGGGGATCTTCTGAAAGAGCATCTGGACGGATATGTGGAAGAGATTGTCCGGAAAAAATACCATATCCTGAAGACTTCGGATAATTTTTATATCTATAAGACAGATATCAAAGAATGCCTGCGTCAGATGCGGGATGATGAGGAATGGATCGAGAAGATCCGTGAGCGCGCCCGTGCAACCGGAGATACGGGAGAAGATGTGCTGGAACTTCTGGATATGATTGAGAGAGGCTTTGATGATATCGAGCACCGCATTTCCAATATGGATAAGGAGCACAGCAAATATGTGCGTGCGACGGTGACAAGACTGAATTATCTTCTGAGCGGAGAGAGCGACACGAAGGGACTGGTTATTCAGCTCCTGAACCGGATGTCAGAGGATGACTATGAAGAGGTCATTCAAAAGACGGGGGAGAAGATGAATCTGTCTTTGGTCGAAATCCTGTCAGAAAAATCTCTTTATAAGCGAAGAAAAAACCGGAAAGATTTTGTAAGTCAGATGGCACAGGAAGAAGAAGTGGATGATCTGGACAGGGAAGATGTGCTCAGATTGAACCGGATCAAGCGCAGATTCAGCAAAAAGCAGATTGAAGAATTTATCGAAGAGCATATAGAGAAAGATGTGCTGGATACAGAAAAACTTTCCCTTACATCAGAGGAGGATTTTGAAAAGCTGATTCTGGCATATGACTTAAGTACCCGTAAGAACAGCAAATATAAAACGCTGGAAGAGGATGCGGAGACGATTGAAAAGAACGGATACCGTTATCCTGCACTGAAGTTTGTAAGAAGACATTTATAGAAAAAGAAGACAAAATTGGAGAGAATGAATGATAGAATATTTTGAGCAGCTTACGCAGGAAGAACAGGAAGATCTGACAGATGTGATCAGGCTTCTCTATAGACAGACATTTCTTCTGGAGAGGAAGTTTGACAAGCGTGCGGGCAGACTCCAGTATCAGAGAGAGTACCGTATCTGCGAAAAGCACATTGATTTTCTGAAAATGTATTTCCAGATTGCCGGCATTACGTTATGCGAGAATGTACATCTGGGTCTGATCTATATTCAGGATGAGATGGTCTGGGGAGAAAAGCTTCCGCGTCTTGCGACTATTTACATATTATTGCTGAAACTGATCTATGATGAGCAGATGGCATCGGTTTCGTCGAGCAGCCAGATTGTGACCACCTTGGGGGCACTCAACGGAAAAGCAGGAGATTTTCGCGTGCTTCGCAGTATCCCGTCACCGACCGAGATGAAAAGAACTATTGCCATGCTGAAAAAATACCAGCTGATCGAGCCATTGGATGTACTGGAAGAGTTAAATGAAAGTACAAGACTTCTGATCTATCCGTGTATCCATGCAGTATTGCAGGGAGATGCGGTGAGAAAAGTTCTGGAATCATTTGGAAGCAGCCGGGAAGAAGAGGAGGAGACTCTTGGAGACATTGGATAACAGGCAGCCGTTCTGGGCGATTTCAAAAATCTGCCTGAACAACTGGCATTATATAGACAGAAAAATACTGACTTTGAGTGAAGGGATCAATTTTTTCACCGGGCATTCCGGAAGTGGAAAATCAACGGTTATCGATGCAATTCAGATTGTGCTCTATGCTAACACGGACGGACGTGGATTTTTTAATAAAGCGGCAGCAGATGATTCCGACCGTACCTTGATCGAGTATTTGCGCGGAATGGTAAACATCAGTGAAAATAATGAGTCCCAGTATCTGCGAAATAAGAATTTTTCCAGTACGATCGTGATCGAGCTGGAACAGACGAGAACCCATGAGAAACAGTGCGTGGGCGTTGTATTTGACGTGGAGACAGCAACAAATGAGATCAACCGCCTGTTTTTCTGGCACAGAAGCGGTCTGCTTGCGAATGCTTACCGGGGAGAAAAGAGATGTCTTTCTACTGTGGAAATAAGAGAATATCTGCAGCGTACCTTTGGTGAAGAGGCATTCTACTGCGGACCGAGCAATGAGCGCTTTCGCCGTCAGCTTTATGATGTGTATCTGGGCGGATTAGATAAAGAAAAGTTTCCACGTCTTTTTAAGCGGGCAATCCCGTTTCGGATGAATATCAAGCTGGAAGAATTTGTAAAAGAATATATCTGTATGGAACAGGATATCCAGATTGAGGATCTGAAAGAAAGTATCATGCAGTATGGCAGAATGCGCAGCAAGATTGAGTCAACGATGGAAGAGATTGAGGAACTGAAGAAGATTGATGGAATCTATCAGGATTTTGATGATAAGCGAGAAAAAAGCAGGGAATGTGACTACCGTCTTACCCGTCTGGAAATGCTCCGGCTGCAGGCGGACATCCAGGGACTCCATGATAAGATTAAAACAAGAGAAGAAGGTATCAAGGTACAGGAGCATACGAAAGCCGAGCTGATGCGCCAGAGTGGAGAACTGCAAAAGGAGCATGAGGAGCTGTTACTTCGTCTGAATAACAGTGGTTATAAAGCACTGGAAGCAGAACTTGCAGGACTTAACGAGACTCTGGAACATCTGGGGAAAAGCAGGGCGAGTCTCACAAAGACAGCACAGAGACTTGCAGCATGGAAAGAACAGGAGATTACGTCCAACCAGACAATCTGGGATATTGATAAGTTTGAAGCCGGTACGATTTCGGAGGGCGAACTTACAAGGCTGAAAGAAAATATCGCACAGATGCGTGCGGAGATCGAAGAAGAACGTCGGGATACGGACAGTACACTTCGTCAGATCAAGAAAGAAGAACGGGAAGCCAAAGAAGAGCTAAAAGAGCTGAAACAGGGAAGAAAAGCATATCCAAAAGAGCTGGAAGAAGCAAGGCTGGAACTACAGAACCGGTTACAGGAGAATTGTGGAAAATTTGTTTCCGTGCAGATCCTCGCGGATCTTCTGGAAATCCGGGATGAAAGATGGCACAATGCAGTGGAAGGCTATATGGGAAATAATAAACTTCTGCTGATCGTAGAGCCGAAATACGCAAAAGCGGCAATGGATATTTATCAGGAGATGGATAAGAAGAAATTCTTCCGTGCTGCAATTCTGGATACGGAAAAGGTTATGGAAGAAGAGCACATTGTCCGGCAGGGCGCTCTTGCAGAAGAAGTAAAAGCAAAAGAAAAATACGTGCAGTTTTACATCAATTTCTTTCTTGGTAATGTCATGAAATGTGAGAACATTGAGGAACTCAGGGAGTGCAGGATTGGTGTGACACCGGACTGTATGCTGTATCACAGCTATCGTCTGCAGCATATTAATCCGGAAAATTATACGAGACGTGCTTATATCGGAGAGATTAGTCTCCGTCAGAGGATCCGGCAGCTTCAGAAGCACTGTGATGAGCTTCAGGAGAAGAGGCTTCCACTTGCGGCACTTGTGGAAGAGGCAAAGAAACTTCTGGAACTGGAAGCAATGCCACTTCCGACAGAGGATTATATCAGCCAGATCCTGGATGCAAAGGCGATAAAGGGAAAAGAACCCCGTAAGAAAGATTTACTTGAAAAGCTACAGAAACTGCGTGCAGAATCAGTCGATACTCTGGAAGCACAGATGAAAGAAGTGCAGGAAAGACGGGATGCAAAGCAGAAAGAGATCACGAAGACAGAGAAAGAAATCTGGAAAAACGGGGAAGAAATCGAAAAATTCAGAAACAGTATTACAGAGTCGGAATTTGCACTTTCTGGAATCCAGAAAGAATTTCAGGAAAACGAAAGGTTTGAAAAGCAGTTTGAAGAGTATCTGGAAGCACAGAAAAGCAGAAACTATATTTATTTAAAAGAGGCAAGTGCAAGGCATCTGCAGCAGCTTGGAAAGAAAAAAGAAGAGATCTATCAGGAGTTGGTGGCAGCCCGCAGTGCTTATACCAAAAAATATACGCAGCGTAATTTTTCAGTGGTAGAAGAAGATAATAAGGTCTATCAGGAGCTTCTGGAAAGCCTGTCGTGTGATAATCTGGAAACCTACCGGCAGGCAGCGAATGAACAGGCAAAGGCAGCGGTCGAGCACTTCAAGGATGACTTTGTTTTCAAGATTCGCAGTGCGATCCGCGAGGCCTACCAGAGAAGAGATGAGCTGAACCGGATCATCAGCCGGCTGGATTTCGGAAAAGATAAGTACCAGTTTGTGATCACGAAGAATAAGGGTGCAGACGGAAAGTACTATAAGATGTTTATGGATGATACCCTGCAGATCAATCCGGCACAGCTTTCAGGTTCTATTGAGAACCAGATGAATCTGTTCACGATGGAGCATGAAGAAAACTACGGTGATATGATGAATGAACTGATCGGCATATTTATCCCACCGGAAAATGCTACCCATGAGGAGCTGGAAGAGGCAAAGAAAAATATGGACAAGTACGCGGATTACCGTACTTATCTTTCGTTTGATATGCAGCAGATCGTCCAGGGTGAGGAAGATATGAAAATCGGTCTTGGCAAGATGATCCGCAAGAATTCCGGAGGAGAAGGACAAAATCCTCTTTATGTTGCACTTCTTGCAAGCTTTGCACAGATTTACAGGATCAATCTTTCCCCGAAAATCCACAGGAATCCGACACTCAGACTGGTCGTTCTGGATGAGGCATTTTCAAAAATGGATGCCGAGAAGGTGGCAAGCTGTATTGCGCTGATCCGTGGGCTTGGTTTCCAGGCGATCATCAGTGCCACAAATGATAAGATCCAGAATTATCTGGAAAATGTTGATAAAACCTTTGTATATGCCAACCCGAATAAACGGCATATATCAATTCAGGAATTTGAAAAAACCGAGTTCGCACAGCTTGCGGATGAGGAAGAACAGGGGTGATAGAAAATGTATCTGGTAGACAGGATTATAGAAAGATGTGAGAACAGCAGCCGAGACTGGCGGGAAGGAGTGACTGGAGGGCGGACTCTTCGGATCACACAGGAGGATTATGATGCCTGTGGGAAAGAAGAGCTGATCGAAGAGGTGCAGCGCCTGGAAAGAGCAGGACTTCTGACTGTGAAAAAATGGGTTGTCCCAGACAGCGATGTAGAGCTTGTGGCATATCAGGTAGAGCATCTTCCGGATTTTTACCGTCTTGCAGACAGTGAAAGTGGAGAAGAATACTGGCCGAAGCAGGCGAAGGTAAATTATTATATACGTATGATTGACCAGGAGCTTTCGGAAGGCTTTCAGAAAGAATGGATCGAGAATTATCTGGAAAAGCTGAAAGAGCGGATCGCAGAAGGTGATCTGCCGAAAAATATAGAGAAGCTGGAAAAATATCTGGACTGTTACCGGGGACTGGACTCTCTGGAAGAACCGATGATGAAGCGGATTTTCAGTAAACGCTATCTGAAGGACAGCAAGATCTTCGAGCGGGAGATGGAACGAAATGTGGTGACGGCTGCAAGGAGATATTGCCCGGAGATTACGGCAGATATGGATATCCAGACGGTTCTGGAGCAGCTGCTGATCGAAGAAAATTCCCAGGAACTGGCAGTTAAAGGACCGCTTAAACTGAAGATCTGGAAAGGATCAGAAGCAAAAAGAGTGGATCTTTCCGATTTTACATATGGAGTTGTGCTGAACAGCCAGACAGTCAAGCATGCAATGGTTGAGGTAGAGCAGCCGGCACTGAAAAAAATCGTGACGATCGAGAATAAGACGAATTACCTTGCGATGGAATATGATCCGGAGATCCTTTATATCTACAGTCATGGATATTTTTCACCACTTGAAAGAGAATTTCTGAAGAAGCTGCAGAGAGTGATTGAAGGGAAAGACGTGGAAGTATTCCACAGCGGAGATATGGATTACGGTGGAATCCGGATTTTTGAATATATCCAGAAACATATTTTCCCGGGAATAAAGCCATTGCAGATGGATGTGGAGACTTACGAGAAATACGAAGAATATGCGAAAACAATCTCGAAAGAGACGATGGAAAAGCTGGAAAAGGTAAATGTTCCACTTTTAGAGGAGTTAAAAGAAAAGCTTCTTGAAACCGGAAAGGGAATCGAACAGGAAAGCTTCCTGATTGAAGAATAGAGTGCAGTGCTTAAGGGAAAAGTGTGGCAGTGAAAAGAAAAAGACCAGAATGCCCTGGTAGTGGGGCGGGTTCTGGTCTTTTTGTGTATACGATGAGCCAAGTGCAGATTTGTGCTTGCACAAGGATCTGCATTTGGCGAATGTACATCATCGAGCTGTTAAGCGAGATGATGTACAAAGTATAAGAATCGAGTAGGGGTCAGCCTACTCGATTGTAGTGCGATGAGCCATGTGCAGAAGGGTGTCTATACTGTCAATGAAAAAATGACAGAATTAAAATCCTTCTACAAACTGGTCAAGTACATGTGGGAGAAGCTTGTCACTGTATGCGGTGAGAGAATACTTGCCTTTGCATAATGCCCAGTCATAAAGAACAGCACGTTCGTACATTGCATAAATCTTCAGAAGTTCATCAGCAGTACTGGTGCCGTTGAATTCTCCATTTTTCAGTGCAGTGCTGATTGTCTCAGTGAGCCACACGAAATAGTAACGATCGTTTTCAAGAAGGGAGCGCTTATCCTTGGTGATCAGCTGGGACGAGTAGAGGGAGGCTAAAAGCCCGACATCGACACTGGTCTCAATCATATGAAATAGTTCATGGTTAAAAAATAACAGCTTGTCATAAGCAGAAAGATCCGGATCTACGATTCCTGCAAGCTCTTCATACTTTTCGTCAAACAGATAAGAAAGTGTGTTGAGAAGAGCTTCTTTTCCCTTAAAATAGTGGTAAAAGGTTCCTTTTGAGGTCTTAGAAGCCGAGATGATCTCATCAACAGTGGTCTGTTCATAACCATGCTTGTAGAATAGATTCCACGCGGCTTTTATGATACGGCTTTTGGTGGAACTTCTTTTCTTTGGCATGAAAATTCCCCTCCTTTGAAAATAGTAATCTTTTTTTATTATAGCAGAATGGATATGAAATAACAAGAAAGTAATTTGTTTACAAAAAAAGAAGACAAAGCCATATACATAGCTCTGTCTCCTGAAAGATTTTGACTTAACGGCCTACTTTGAAGCCATATTTTAACGGATCATCTGGATCGATCACATAAGTAGCTTCCCCTGTCAGATAAGCACTTCCGGTAATCTGCGGAATAACGGCATCATAGTCGGCAACCTTTGTAGTATCTAAGATTACGCCTTTGAACTGAGAGCCGATAAAGCTTTCATATACGAAAGGCTGTCCAACTTTGATTTCACCTTTTTTGTAAAGGGTGGCGAGCTTTGCGCTGGTTCCGGTTCCGCAAGGAGAACGGTCAGCCATATGATCTCCGAAGATAACGACATTACGTTTGTCACATCCAGGAGTATCGGTAGAGCAGTAAAGCTCTGCAAGGTCGACAGTTGTGATATCAAGTTCCGGATGCTGGATCTCTACTTCGGCATTGACCTTTTCAATCAGCTTCATACCGAAATCGGTAAGCTGTGGGATTGACTGTGGATCTACGTGCCATCCGAACTGTTCGATATCAACAAGTGCGAAGAAGCTTCCGCCGAAAGAAATATCATAGTGAACTTCTCTGCCATCAACTTCTGTGGTGAGGTTTTCTTTGTAAAGGAAAGCCGGTACATTAGTAAGTGTTACATTAAGTACCTTTCCATTTTTAACTTCTGCTTTGGTACGGATAATTCCTGCAGGAGCATCCAGAACAACTTCTGTATAAGGTTCTACGGCAGGAACAAGTCCTGTTTCGATGATTGCTGTAACCGAACCGATTGTTCCGTGGCCGCACATATTCAGATATTCTCCAGTGTCCATGAAGATCACACCAAAATCAGCTTCCGGGTGGATCGGATCTGTCAGAAGAGCACCAAACATATCATGATGTCCACGTGGCTCAAACATCAGAGCCTGACGGTATTTGTCGTAATGCTTTGCAAGAAAGTTCTTACGTTCGATCATGTTATCCCCTTCAAGCTTCGGGAAACCTGATGTAATGATTCTTGTAAATTCCCCAACTGTATGTGTGTCGATCGCATGGAAAGATGCCTCAAATGCGTCAAGATTCAGTTTTGGATTGATTTCCATTTTTAATATTCCTCCTTAGTTGAAAGACCAGACCAGAGTCTAGTATGCAGTTCAGTTTTCTTTAAAAATATTATGTACGAAAACACTTGAAAAGTCAATGGTAATTTGCTATAATAAATAAGCTTGATTGGAATAATCAATATATGGGGGTAGATGGATAACTGGTGTGTCTCCTGGTCTTCAAAACCAGTGTGGGGCGTTAGGAGCGTCCTGGGTGGGTTCGATTCCCACATGCCCTCGCCAAAAAGAGAGGTTTTTGGGCGAAAAGCCTTAAAAAGATAAAGAGAAAAGCTGCTGTATTGTTTTTGGGGAAACAGTACGGTGGCTTTTCTCTTTTGACGTAAATCCTCTTGGACAGAATACTTATAGATAATACGGATAAGTAAAATGAGAAAAAATAGACAATCTGTAAAAATCAGACAGAACCGATGAAAAAAATAAATAGATTATATATAAAAAAGATATTGAATTTTCAAGTAAAATCATATAGACTATAGTACAGATCAATCACTAGACTAGATTCTAGTATTGAGTCCAACATGAAAAGTGAAAATCTATAAATGCTATTGAAAAAAATATATCTATTTGTTAAACTATAGTCAAATACGCGTAGGACAAGATAAGATATAGATTTCGACGTAGAGGAGAAAGGAAGAGAAGAGACATGGCAAACTTACAGATTTTGCTGCGTCAGCATGTAGGAGCTCCTTGTGCACCGGTTGTAAAAGCCGGAGACAGAGTAGAAAAAGGGACTCTGATTGCAACACCGACAGGCCTTGGAGCTAATATTTTTTCAAGTGCATATGGTGTGGTAGAAGACGTACTGGAAGACCGTATCATCATCAAGCCGGATGAAGAACAGAAGGATGAATATGTAAAGATTCCGGAAGGCAGCAAGCTTGATATGGTAAAAGCGGCAGGTGTTGTCGGAATGGGTGGCGCCGGCTTCCCGACAGGTGTAAAACTCGGAACAGATCTGCAGGGAGGATATATCCTTGTAAATGCAGCGGAGTGTGAGCCTGGACTTCGTCATAACATTCAGCAGCTGGAAGATGACTGTGCGAAAGTTATCCGCGGAGTAAAACACTGCATGGAGATTTCCAATGCATCAAAAGCTATTTTTGCAATTAAGAAGAAAAATGAAAAAGCAGTAAAGGCACTGCGCGAGGCATTAAAAGATGAAGAGGCGATTACAATCCACTTACTTCCGGATATTTATCCGATGGGAGAAGAACGTGCGGTTGTAAGAGAATGTCTTGGAATCGAACTGAATACAACACAGCTTCCGTCAGCAGCGAATGCAATTGTCTGTAATGTAGAAACACTTGCAAGAGTTGCGGAAGCAATTGAAGAGAGAAAGCCATGCTTTTCTAAGAACCTTACTGTTATCGGTAAGATCAATGGCGGTAATGAGCCACATGTATTTATGGATGTACCGGTCGGCACAAGCGTTGGGGAAATGATCGAACGTGCCGGTGGTATTGATGGTGTATATGGGGAAATCATCATGGGTGGTCCATTTACCGGACATGCTACTACAGAGGATGCACCGATCACAAAGACAACTGGTGGAATCATTGTTACAATTGATTTCCCGGATCTTCATGGTGCAAGTGTAGGTCTTTTGGTATGTGCCTGCGGTGGTAGCGAAGAACGTATGAGAGATATTTGTCAGAAGATGAATGGTGTAGTGAAATCAGTAGCCAGATGTAAACAGGCAATTGAAAACAAACCGGGAGCTCCGCTTAAATGCGAAAGACCTGGAAACTGTCCTGGACAGGCTAAGAATAATATTCAGTTCAAGAAGGATGGATGCGAGTACATTATTATTGGTAACTGCTCAGACTGTTCAAATACAGTAATGGGATCAGCACCGAAGATGGGACTTAAGGTATTCCACCAGACAGACCATGTAATGCGTACAATCGGACATCCACTTTACAGATATCTGCGTGTTTCAAAACAGGTAGAACAGTTACCGGAAGGTAAATAGATAAGTTGATACCTCGCTTCGGTGAGTGTATAAATAGTTAATTGAGTTATTGTTAAATTAACAAGGAGGAAATTATTATGTCAATTACAGCGGAAACCGCAAAAGAACATGCAAAAGATCCTGCAGTATTGTGCTGTAGAGCAGAAGGCGGCATTACAATCCAGGCTGCAAACCTTGAAGATCCGGCTATCTTTGATGATCTGGTAGATTCAGGACTTCTGAAACTTGATGGAACACTTACAATCGAACAGGTACTTGGAGCAAAGCTTGTTAAGACCTGCGATTCTCTTACACCACTTACAGCTGATCTTGTTGAAGGCGCAAAAGCACCTGCAGCAGAGGAAGCACCGGCTGAAGAAGCAAAAGAAGAAGTGAAAGAAGAAGCACCAGCAGTTACTGCAAATCCTACAGCAAGTGTACAGAAAGTTGGCGGCGTGTTAAAAATCCACATTGGAGAAGGCAAAGATATCGATATCGAAATGCCGATGGGTTTTAATAACGGTGTTGCAGTAGCGGAAGTACCGGCAGAGGTAGAATTACCGGCAGGCGTGGTTTCAGGCGCAACACCGACAAAAGAGCTGGAACCGAAAGTCGTAAGAAGCGTTACCAGAAAGCATTATAAAATTACAGAAGTAAAGCGTGGACCGGAGACAAAGATCGAAGGAACAACTCTTTACATCCGAGAAGGAATTGAAGAAGAAGCAGTTGCTTCACAGGAACTGGTTCATCAGTTAAAGATTGATATCATTACACCGGATCAGTACCATACTTATTCTAATACAATCATGGACGTACAGCCAATCGCTACAAAAGAGGGCGAAGACGAAATCGGTACAGGTACAACAAGAGTACTTGATGGCGTTATCATGATGGTTACCGGAACAGACGACAATGGTGTTCAGATTGGTGAATTCGGTTCTTCCGAAGGATACCTGGATGAAAATATCATGTGGGGACGTCCGGGAGCTCCTGATAAAGGTGAGATCTTCATCAAGACAGAAGTTATCATCAAAGAAGGAACCAACATGGAAAGACCTGGCCCGCTTGCTGCACATTCTGCAACAGACGTGATCACACAGGAAATCCGTGAAGCTCTGAAGAAAGTAGAAGACGAAAGCCTTGTAGTAGATACAGAGACATTCAATCAGGTAAGAAGACCTGGTAAGAAGAAAGTCGTTATCGTAAAAGAAATCATGGGACAGGGTGCTATGCATGACAATCTGATCCTTCCTGTGGAACCAGTCGGAGTACTTGGTGCAAGACCAAACGTTGACCTTGGAAACGTACCGATCATGGCATCTCCACTGGAAGTACTTGACGGATGTATCCATGCACTTACCTGTATCGGACCTGCATCAAAAGAAATGTCAAGACATTACTGGAGAGAACCACTGGTTCTTGAAACTCTCCATGATGAAGAAGTTGACCTTTGCGGTGTTATCTTTGTAGGTAGTCCACAGATCAATACAGAGAAATTCTATGTATCAAAACGTGTTGGTATGATGGTAGAAGCTCTTGATGTTGATGGTGCATTTGTTACAACAGAAGGATTTGGTAACAACCACATCGATTTCGCAAGCCATATCGAACAGATCGGTATGAGAGGAATTCCGGTTGTTGGACTTTCATTCTGCGCAGTACAGGGAGCACTTGTAGTTGGAAACAAATACATGCAGTACATGGTAGATAACAACAAATCTGAATCAGGAATCGAGAACGAAGTTCTTGCCTGCAACACGCTTTGCCAGGAAGAAGCAATCCGTGCACTTGCTATGCTGAAAGCTGGAATGGCTGGAGAAGAAGTGAAGAAGGCAGAAAGAAAATGGAATCCGAATGTAAAAGCAAATAACATCGAACTGATTTCAAAGACTATGGACAGAACAATTGAATTGGTTAAGAACGAGCAGTCACTGCCGATGAGCCAGAAGAGAAAAGAAAAATACGATTAAGGTGAATGACTATGAAATATGGCGATAAGATCATCTATATGGAAGGCGTAATCGTAGAGATCCATGATGGATGTGTTGGAATCGATTTGAAGGGACGATTAGGTTATCTGAAAATCCCGATGAGAATGCTGATTACGGATTATCCATTAGTGGTAGGACAGGAAGTTGGATGGAATATGAGTTTTGTCGAACAGCTTGGACCGGACGCCAATGAAAAATATGTTAGTAACCTGCAGACGTATCAGAGACGTCAGGAAGAAATGAAGTCTCATAAGAAGAATGATGAAGTGTAATTATATCAGGAGGAAATAGACATGAGTTTGACCGTTGTTAAAGGACTTCAGTCAGAAATCTTTGTTCCGGTAACTCCGCCGCCAGTATGGGCTCCGGTGAAAAAAGAACTGAAGGATATGACAATTGCCCTCGCCACAGCAGCAGGTGTGCACCACAAGGATCAGAAGAGATTCAACCTTGCCGGTGACTTTACCTGGAGAAAAATAACAGATAAAATGCCGTCAGATGAATTAATGGTATCTCACGGTGGATATGACAACAGTGATGTAAACAAAGACATCAACTGTATGTTCCCGATTGACCGTATCCATGAGCTTGCTAAAGAAGGATTTATCAAAGCATGTGCACCGGTACATGCCGGATTCATGGGTGGTGGCGGAAACCAGGAAAAATTCAAACATGAAACTGGTCCTGCCATTGCAAAGATGTTTGTAGAGGAAGGCGTAGACGCAGTTATCCTCACCGCTGGTTGAGGTACCTGCCACCGCTCTGCAGTTCTGGTGCAGAGAGCGATTGAAGCCGCAGGAATTCCTACAATTATTATTGCTGCGCTTCCGCCGGTTGTTCGTCAGACCGGTACCCCACGTGCGGTTGCTCCGCGTGTTCCTATGGGAGCTAACGCTGGTGAACCACACAACGTTGAGATGCAGACAGGCATTGTAAAAGCAACTCTGGAACAGCTCGTGAAGCTGGATACTCCAGGAAAAGTTGTTCCGCTGCCGTTTGAATATGTAGCGAAAGTATAATCAAATAGTAAAAAGGGGACATCCCCGGCAGGATTGGGGCGAAAGCTCTGATTTGCCGGAGATGTCCTTTTTATTTAACTGGATATTTTGATAAAATTTCCTGTTAGATAAAAGGTGCTATGTGCCTCAAATGTGCCAGGGCGCATTTGGGTTCAATTTAGAATTGAGGATGATTATATGGAGAAAGAAATAGATCTGCGCCGGCTTGTGATCAAAGCTTTCCATATTACTGAGGTGGAAGAAGGCGGAGAAAATAAAGTGACAGCATCTGGAAAGATGACGATCGAGAAGAAAATACTGGATGAAATTTTACCGAAATATCCACAGCTTTCCAAATTAGATGTACAGATTATAAGACCGGGAGAACATGACCGTTATACCAATACGATGATGGATATCATTCCGATATCGACCAAAGTACTTGGAAAGATTGGGGACGGGATTACGCATACGCTCACCGGCGTTTATGTAATCCTTACCGGTGTAGATGAAAACGGAAAACAGGCACACGAATTTGGGTCCAGTGAAGGCAATCTGAAAGAGAAGCTGTATCTGAACCGTGCGGGTACTCCGGGGGATGATGATTATATTGTGTCATTTGATGTTGTTCTGAAACCTGGAATGGGACAGGAAAGAGAAGGTGTACTTGTAGCCCACCATGCCTGTGACGAGTTTATCCAGATTTTCCGGGAACAGATGAAGAAGTTCAGGGGCGATCTCTGCACAGAGAGACATGAGTACCATGATGTGGTTCGCCCAGGAAAAAAACGTGTTTTGATTGTAAAACAGGTTGCCGGACAGGGTGCGATGTACGATACTTCGTTATTTGCAAAAGAGCCTTCGGGAACTGAAAACGGTCGCTCGATCATTGATATGGGAAATATGCCGGTGATCGTTACACCAAACGAATATCGTGACGGAATTATCCGTTCTATGCAGTAGGAGGTGCGATTATGGGAATTGGACCATCGACAAAGGAAACATCACTACACCATTTCAGGGATCCTCTTCTTGATGTGGTATCATCGGATGAAGATCTGGATCTGATGGGAATCATAATTGTTGGAACGCCGGATGATAATACAGATAAATTGCTTGTTGGAACCCGTGCGGCAGTATGGGCGGAAGCTATGCGGGCAGACGGAGTTATCCTGTCGTCCGATGGATGGGGAAACAGTGACGTAGATTTCGCAAATATGGCTGAACAGATGGAAATCAGAGGAATTCCGGTAACCGGGCTGAAATTCAGTGGTACAGTTGGCCAGTTTGTGGTAGAAAATGATCATCTGGGAGAAATTCTGGATATCAATAAAAGTGAAGAGGGCATTGAGACAGATGTACTCGGAGAAAATAATGTGACGGAGCTGGATGCGAAAAAGGTTACTGCAATGCTGAAGCTGAAAATGCGGAAAAATGAGAAGCGTTAAGGCTTTGAAATTTGAAGAAAACTGTCAAAAGTAAAGCTGGCAGGGAAAGAAGATATAGAAAAGTCCTGTTGAGAATCCGGATTCGATATTCAGATTCTGACAGGACTTTTGCTGTTTAATTTTCTGCGGTATCTTCGATAATATGGTTACGGATGATCGCGCGGATACTTTCGTTAAGATATGGCTTCAATTCTTCAAACGACATCGGATCGTTGTCCAGGATCGTGCTGTATGAAGTAGAACTTGCAAGTTCTATGATCAGAAACAGCATAGTTTCCGGTGCACGAAGTTTGATTGTCGGATGATCCAAAAGGATATTACTAAAATATGCAAGAATTTCACCCTCATCATCCTGCATATTATTGGTGATAGCCTGTCTGAAAATGCCCCAGCTGAGATTCTTAGAGATAAATCTCAGAATCAGTTTATTTTTCCGCATGGCATTTAAAACGTAATCTACAATAAAAATAATCTTATCTTCGAATTCGGGGATGTCGGCTGTCTCCAGAGCTTTGTGTGCTCTCTGGAAAAGTCGGCTGGCTGTCCGTGCGATCAGCCGGTCGCGTATCTCGTATTTGTCTGCAAAATATAAATAGAATGTTCCTTTCGCAACTCCGGCCTTTTTTGCTATATCGCTGATTGATGTTTTTTCAATTCCCTGATTCAGAAATAAATCGTATGCGCTTTGAAAGAGAGCATCCATTTTCTGATGCTTGTTTTCATCTACTTTTCCCATGATTCATTCCTCTTTTCCTTTGAATTATCTTTATTATAAAATCAAAATGACTCAGAGTCAACTTTTTTGTAGAAAAATATTGACTTGTGGTCATTTTTGAGTTATAGTAAGTGCGAGCTAGAAAATGACCAGTAGTCAAAAAGAAGAAAGCATACCGACAGGAAAGTCAGTAGAGGCTTACAGGAGGTTTTTAAACATGAAGAACAGGGAATACAGAGTATTAGTTACACTTGCACTTATGGCATCACTTGTAGTTGGAAATATTGCAGGAACATCTGTAAATGTACAGGCGGCAGATAATAAAGATAAAAGCACAGAGACAAAGAAAACAAGCGAAACAAAAACAAGCAGCAGCGCAACACCTGCAAAAGATGAGACTGTATATGTAAAAGTAGATGACGCAGGAAACCAGAAAGATGTTACGGTATCGGATCAGCTGAAAAATATTTCGAGTCTTGGAACAATCGATGATGTATCAGATTTGAAAGGCATCAAGAATGTAAAAGGTGATGAAACCTTTTCTGAAAATAACGGTAAACTGGTATGGCAGGGAGATAAGAAAGATATTTGCTATCAGGGAACAACAACTAAGAAGATTCCGGTAGGAATGAAGGTTACTTATGAACTTGACGGAAAGAAAGTCAGTGCAGATGATCTGGAAGGAAAGAGTGGACACTTAAAGATTCATTATGAATATCAGAATACAAGTGCTGACAGCGGGAAATACACACCATTTTTGATGGCAACCGGACTTCTGATGGATGGAGAGAAGTTTTCAAATGTAACCGTTGATAATGGAAAAGTAATCTCAGACGGTGACAGAGATATCGTGATCGGAATGGGACTTCCACAGTTGAAAGAACAGCTTACATCAGTAAGTAGCAAAGTGGATGACCTGGATATCCCGGATTCCTTTACAGTAGAAGCAGATGTGACAGATTACGAAAAAGTAGAAGCCGTTACAGTTGCAACAAACGAAGTGTTCAATGAAGTAGGTGCCGATAAATTTGACAGCCTGGATGAACTGAAGGATTCTATGACAGAACTTCAAGATGCATCGAACAAACTTGTCAGCGGCTCCGGAGAACTGAAAGAAGGACTGGATACACTGCTTTCTTCATCAGGAACATTGGCAAGTGGAGTAGATCAGCTGGCAAGCGGCGGAAAGGAACTGGCAAGTGGAACAGGAAGTCTGGTCAGTGGGGCAAACACATTGGCCGATGGAAGTAAGAGTCTTGCAAAAGGAACGAGTCAACTGGCAGATGGTACAGAAAGTTTGAAAACAGGGGCAGCACAGGTTGAGGCAGGAGCACAAAATGCCAGTGCGGGAGCAGTTAAACTTGAAAGCGGAGCAAAAGATCTGAATAATGGAATTGCACAAATGCAAAACCAGGTTGGTGCAGGTGTGGATTCTTTGAGCAGTGGTGCAGAACAACTGAATGGTGGAATTAAACAGGCTAAAGCCGGAGCAGAAAATCTGAAAAATGGAGCTGCAAGTGCTGCAGAAGGTGCGCAAAGTGTAAGTGGTGGAATTACACAGGCACAGACAGGAGCCAGCGGACTTGCGGACGGAGCGGCAAATCTTAAAAGTTCACTTGATCAGATTGCGGCAGGGAATGATAATTCAGCAATGATTGCAGCACTGGCAAGTCTTCTTGAGTCAGCAACACCGGAGCAGCAGGCTGTACTGAATAATGTTATAAGTGGACTTCAAACACAGCAGCAAGCTGTGAACAGCGGAATTACCCAGGCATCAGCAGGTGCGAATGAACTTGCAGCAGGTGCGAAAAATTTATCTGATAACCTCAAAAGCATCGGATCCGGAGCAAGTCAGGTTGCTGCAGGATTACAAAATATACAAGGAGGAGCCGGCTCGTTAGAAGAGGCACTGGAACTTCTGGGAGCTGGAGCAACAGAGCTTCAAGGCGGTGTTGGAAGTATGAAGACTCAGCTTACAGCTGGAACAAAACAGCTCTTAGATGGAAGTGGAAATTTACTTGCAGGAACACAAGATCTGAATTCGGGACTCGGAACATTAAGTGCCGGAGCTTCACAAGTAAGTGCGGGAAGTGCTACTTTAAATACGAATATGAAGACAGCAAATGCCGGAGCACAGACTGTTGCAAATGGATCTGGTCAGCTTGCAGCAGGTGCACTTAAACTTGACAGCGGAGCTGCCGCACTTTCGACAGGTCTTAACACTCTTCAGAGCAACATAGCACCATTGATTTCCGGTGTTGAGAAACTTGATTCTGGCGCAGCCGAATTAAACAGTGGTATGATTCAGTTTAATGAAGAAGGAATTAAAAAGCTTGTAAGCGTATTTGATGGCGATATTGATGAACTTCTTAATAAAGCAAATGAACTTCTTGATGCATCTAAAGAATATAAGAACTTCTCTGGAATTGCAGATGGAATGGATGGAAGCGTGAAGTTTATTTTCGTGAGTGAAAAATAAAGTATAATAAAGAGCGGCTGGGAAATCATATAATCG
>OFME01000368.1_pt1 | contig 35353 bp, 28 predicted proteins | sample 1541381 | NCBI WGS metagenome assembly OFME01 (sample SAMN04209243, study PRJEB22552) | human gut metagenome | biome: gut; material: feces | host: Homo sapiens | place: USA: Oklahoma
AAATGGCGCGAAGCACGCGGTTGACAAAACTATAGAGACACGTCCCAAATTAGCTGCCCTTGCATCAATCAGTCATTGTCCAGTTCGTAAACTTGTATGTATGCATACAAGTGGATAGCGGCGTGCGGTATCCTGTTAAGTCGTCAGCATACGATTCAACAGGGAAGGCAGATTATGCATTCTCCCCATCAGCGCGACGCGCATCCACAGCCGGTGTGCAGCCGTCGCATCTTCTTGGGTAGCGCTCTCGCTGCGAGCGCTTCCGTCGTCGCCGGCGCGCTCGCCGGCTGTCAGCGCCCCTCCACGCTGGAAGTAGTTCAGCCCACGACGGGTGGCGGTCGCGACGACCTGTCCGATTCCGTTATCGGCAAGGATAAGATCCGCATTGGCATGGAGGCGGCCTACGCCCCGTACAACTGGCAGGTTTCCGAAGCCAGCGAGTACACCATCCCCATCGACAACGTGCAGGGCGCCTATGCCGATGGCTACGACGTGCAGATCGCCAAGATCGTCTGCAAGGCCCTCGGTGGCGAGCCCGTTGCCGTCAAGCAGAGCTTTTCGGGCCTTATCGATTCGCTCAACAACGGCCAAATCGACCTCATCATCGCCGGCATGAGCGCCACGCCCGAGCGCGAAGAGTCGGTCGGCTTCTCCGACCCGTACTTCATTGGCTACTTTGGCCTATTCGTAAAAGAGGGCTCGCCCTACCAAAACGCCACCAAGCTTAGCGACTTTAGCGGTGCCACGGTGCTCGGCCAAAAGGACACCATGCTCGACACCGTCATCGACGAGATCCCGGGCGTTGTGCACAAAAACCCGGTCGACTCCGTCCCCACGGTGTTCTCGAACCTGCTGCAGGGCACCTGCGACGCCGTGACCTACAACACCGAGAACGAGAAGGGCTATATGGCTCAAAACCCGGGCATCGTTCCCATTCATTTTGCCGAAGGCGAGGGCTTTAAGCAGGAGGTCGCGGCAAACGTCGGCTGCCGCAAGGGCTCGGACAAACTGCTTAAGCTCATCGACAAGACACTCAAGGGCATTAGCCAAGAGGAGCGCGACCAAATGTGGGACGCGTGCCTCGACCGTCAGCCGGCATAGGGAGGCAGCATGAAAACCGTCAATCGCCTGGCCTCCTTTATCAAGGCCGACCACCGTTATGTATACCTGGGCACGAGCGTTATCGCGGCGCTCGGCCTGGCGTTTAGCCAGCGCAACCCCACGCCGCTGAGCTTCTTGGCCCCCACCGGTATCTTCCAGGATTGCCTTTGGGCGATTCTTTGGGCCTGGATTGTCGTGTCGGCGGCGGCGCTGGTCACCAAGCTTATGCACTGGAGCGACTATCGCGTAAAGTCGCCGTTCGCCTCCGAGCGTTTCCGCCGCGGCGCGCGCCTGGGTAGCTATGTTGTGGTCGCCATCGCAGCGATCTTTTTCGCGGACCGCTGCATCATGTCGTTTATCGACCTGGTGCAGGTGAGCATTGTCTCGGATTCCAACCCCAGCGACTTTTTGTCGAGCCTGGTCTACATGACCTACAAGAGCGGCGACTTCTTCATCCGCGGCATCGAGATCACCATCGCGCTTGCCACCTTCGGCACCGTCATCGCATTCTTCCTGGCGCTGCTCTTTGTGTTCCTGCGTATTCAGACCTTCGACCGCGTGGACAACGACCTGGTGCGCTTCTTTAAGAGTATCGGCCGCGGCTTTGCGACCATCTATTCCACCATCGTGCGCGGTACGCCCATGATGGTCCAGGGCCTACTCATCTATTACGCGGGCTTCACCGTTTTGCGCGGCATGGGCTTCGAGACCGCCCAGGCCAACCAGATCTGGAGTACCTTCACCGCCGGCCTCGTCACCATCTCGCTCAACTCCACCGCCTACATGATGGAGGTCCTGCGCGGCGGCATCGAGTCCATCGATCCCGGCCAAGCCGAGGCGGCGCGATCGCTGGGCCTGTCGCAGTGGCAGGCCATGCGCAAAGTCGTGTTCCCCCAGGGCATTAAAAATGCGATTCCGGCGCTCACCAACGAGCTCATCATCAACATCAAGGATTCGTCGGTGCTCTCGGTCATCGGCGTGTTCGACCTTATGTACGCTACTACCACGGTCGCCGGCGTGTACTACCGCCAGATGGAGGTCTACTGCGTGGCGCTCGTGGTCTACCTGATCCTGACGCTTGTGGCAAGCCGCCTGCTCGAGGCCTTTGGCAAAAAGCTCGGCGCCGAGGCTCCTGCCACGCTGCCCAGCTCTAACTAGGCTTAAGACGAGGAGAATCATCATGGCAGATACCGCCATTACCGGCGTTGCGGCCGCCGCACAGATCAATGAGCCGCTCATCCGCGTCGAGGGCCTGCGCAAGAGCTTCGGCTCGCTCGAGGTGCTCAAGGGCATCGACCTGTCCGTTAACCCCGGCGAGGTCGTCACCATTATCGGCGCCTCGGGCTCGGGCAAGTCGACTTTCCTGCGCTGCCTCAACCTGCTCGAGACCCCGGACGCGGGCCACATCTGGTTCCACGGCCAGGACCTCACGTCCGAACGCTGCAACATCAACAAGCTGCGCGAGGACATCGGCATGGTGTTCCAGGGCTTTAACCTGTTCAACAACATGGACGTGCTCGACAACTGCACGCTTGCGCCCGTCATGCTCAAAAAGATGAGCAAGGCCGAGGCTGAAAAAATTGCGATGGAGCATCTGACGAGCGTGGGACTCGAAAAGTTCGCGCACGCCGCCGTGGGCCGCCTGTCCGGTGGTCAAAAACAGCGCGTAGCCATCGCACGCGCCCTGTGCATGAATCCGCAGATCATGCTGTTCGACGAGCCGACTTCGGCACTCGATCCCGAGATCGTGGGCGAGGTGCTCGAGGTCATGCGCAAGCTCGCGGCCGACGGCATGACCATGGTCGTCGTCACGCACGAGATGGCCTTTGCCCGAACCGTGTCCGACCGCGTGGTCTTTATGGATAAGGGCGTGGTGCTCGAGGACGCCGCGCCGGCCGAGCTCTTTGGCAACCCCAAACACCAGCGCACCCGCGAGTTCCTCTCGCGCTATCTCGAGGACAAATAACCGACCGCAAACGCTTATGTGGCAGGGCCGCTCCGGTGGGGCGGCCCTCGTCATCACAATCGAAAGGATGTCATGGCCGAGGTTTGGCGCTTCTTTGCGCATGAGGATGATTTTGCCGATTTGGACGAAGCTGGTGCGTGCGAGCGCCTGGGCCGCGTGCTGTCGTTTCCGACTATTTCGAGTATGGATGCCGAGGCGGTGGACTGGCAGCCGTTCGACGACCTGCGCTCGTATATGCAGCAGGCTTGGCCGCACGTATTTACGGCGGGTAAGGTCGAGCTTATCGACCATTCGCTATTGGTGACGCTTGGCGGTTCCGACTCTGCCCTCAAGCCCATTATGCTCATGGGCCACATGGACGTGGTTCCCGTGGTACCCGGCACCGAGGCTGACTGGACGCATGCCCCCTTTAGCGGACATGTGGACGACACCTACATTTGGGGTCGCGGCGCCATCGATATGAAAGACCAGGTCGCAGGCATTCTCGAGGCGGTTGAGTATGCGCTCGCACACGGCTGGGAGCACAAGCGTACCCTGCTGCTCGCCTTTGGCCAGGACGAGGAGACTACGCAGTACGGCGCAGGCGCCATCGGCCGCGCGCTCGAGGAGCGCGGCATTGAGCTTGAGTACCTGATCGACGAGGGCGACTACCGCATCGTTTCGGCTGCCGAGTACAGCGCGGGCGAGGACTGGCTCATGCACGCCGACCTTGCCGAGAAGGGCTATGCCGATATCGTGCTCAAGACGAAGAGTGAGGGCGGGCATTCGTCCAACCCCTACGGTGGCACATCGCTCGAGGTGCTCAGCCGTGCCATCACCGCAATCTGTGATATCGAGTGGCCGACGCGCGTGACCGACTTGCTTGCCGCCCAGCTCGTCGAGTTGGGGCTCTACACGGCCGACGAGATTGCCTCCAACAAGGACACCATCGTGCGCGAGTGCCTCGCCAGCAAGAAGCTCTACCCGCTCGTGACGACCACCTGCGCGCCCACGCAGATCGAGGGCGGCAGCACCGGCGCCAACGTAATGCCGCAGGATATGTGGGCCAATATCAACTTCCGCATGCTCGAGGGCACGAGCGTGGCCGATGTCGTGGCCTGCTGCCGCGAGGCCGTTGCCACCGCTGGGCTCGCTGGCCGAGTCGAGGTCGAGCTGGGCCCCGGCAGCTCCGAGCCCTCGCCGTCCCCGCGCGTGGGCGGTCCGGGGCTCGAGGCCGTTCGCGCCATCGCCGCCCGCTATTTCCGTGATCCCAAGGGGACGGAGGAAAACGGATCGTCTGCGGTGGGCCAAGAGCCGATAAGCATCGTGCCCTCGACCGTGATTGGCGCAACCGATGCCGCCAACTACCAGCGCATTTGCCGCGAGTGCATCCGCTTCTCCGCCTTTGTGGTCGACGATGACGAATGCGACCGCGGCGTCCACGGCACCAACGAGCGCATCACCCGTCGCGCCTACCTCCAAGGCACCCGCTTCCTCATCGCCCTGCTCCGCACGCTCTAGAATGTGACAAAGGGACTGAGCCGATTTCATCGGTAATGAGACAAAAACTGTAATAGAAAAAGGCTAAGATATCTTAAGAGACATATGCTGGGGTTGGTATTCCTTGAACGACTGCGGGCATGTGCCAGACTGCCTCGGCCCCCGGGGAGCACCCGGGCAGGTCGCCGTGTGACTGGGGAGGAAATTATGCAGGAGCTCAGAGAGACGACGTCTCGACTCGTGAATATTGCTACCGGGGGGGGGGTGTCTAAGCAGGGAACTTCCTGGTGAACACCGGCCGCGCGAGCGGTGGTCCGTCATGTCTTATGGCCGCCGTCGCGGGCTGCGCTCGGTCTCACCATATGCGATTGTTCTGGCCCTCGCCATCGCGCTGACGGCGAGTTTCTTCCTGCCGCTTCGTGCCGAGGCGGCAATTTCGGACCACACGGTTCCGACGATTTCGCCTTCGGGGACAACAATCAACCTGTTTGATTACTGGGTGAATCCCGATAACCATCTGTCGGTTTCCGGCAACGGCGGCATCAACAAGAACCACCGCTTCCAGTTCAAGGATCAAGGAGCCAGCGAGGAACTTAACCAGTATACGGGTGGCTCCCGGGTCCGCACCGGCATCGTGAACGATGTTCTTGCCGGTGGTTACCCGAAACTCACCGACCGCTGGGAGGGAGAATCCCTCGGCTACCTGTTTGATTCCTCCGTCCAGACGGGCAAGATATCCCATATGGGTGTGACGGGTCTGTTGCAGGCCAAGGGTGGCTACTACGAGTATGACAGCTCGCGGAACTACGCGGCGTACAACGCCAATAAGAATGCATTTGATGTCTACAATGCTGCCGGCGTTATGCAAGCGGGGGCTGGGCCTCATTCAGTAGGCCAGTTCTTCCCCTTCGATGCGGCCGATGAGGTATTCAAGGAAGAGGACGGCAAACTCGTCCCGAACGGCATTACGTCGCAGAACAACGGACCCCTCAACCATTATTTCGGCCTCTCCATGTCGTCGCGCTTCGTGCAGCCGAAGGATGGCAAAGCGAACGCTGACAAGCCCATGACCTTTGAGTTCGCCGGAGACGACGACGTCTGGGTGTTCATTGACGATGTCCTCGTGGGCGACATTGGCGGTATCCACACCAGTGCTGATCTGACCATTAACTTCCAAACGGGCGACATCAGCGTTAACAATTCCGCAAATGGCACGCTGAAAAGCAAGTTCCAGGATGCGGGGCGGGATATTTCGGGCTTCAACGGCAACACCTTCGCTGGCGGCACCAACCACACGCTCAAGTTCTTCTACTTGGAGCGTGGCGCCACCGACTCCAACATGAGGCTCAAGTTCAACCTCGTGACGGTTCCCGAGTCCGACATCATAAAGTTCGACCAGGACGGCAAGTTCGTACAGAGCGCCGAGTTCGCGCTGTACAAAACAGACGAGAACTTTACAGATACGACCAATGACAAGAACGCGCTTCTCGGCTCTGGCACCACGGACGAGGCCGGCCACCTAACGCTCACGAACGACGTGGACAACGGCGTCATCAACTTCGACGATCTCTACGAGGACTCCGGCAGCAAGTACTACCTCCTGAAGGAGACGCGTGTGCCCGAGGGATATCGCTCGAGTCTCACGGCGACGGATGGCAGCATGCAGCTCGAGTACGTGCCCACGAGCGACAAGGACGCCGCGGGCGGCGTCATCATCAACCGCGGCGGTATGGACGCGGACAGCGCCGTGTGGCAGACGGGTGCGTTCGCCGGCGCGAAGGAGACCATCACCGCGCCGTCGACCGTGTACAAGGCGAACGATGACCAGACGATATCCGACAAGACCGTCGGCCTGGACTCCGGCATACTGTTCGCCGTGGTGCTCAAGCGCGATAAAAGCGCAAGCACAGATATCAAAGATCAGAACAATTGGTACGCCGTGTCGGGCGACCCATCGACGGGAGCGGGATACACCCTCGCCAAGGAGTCGAGCATGGACGGCGCCATCAAGGCGGCGAAGAAGGACCTGCACGCCTTCACGCTCAACACGAGCGGCCAGTACCAGGTAGAGATTCCGTATCTGCCCGGTGACATCTCCAGCTACTACTACATGCTGAGCGGTGATGCCCGCAAGGATGCCGAGTACGCGGTGGCCATCTACCACACGACGGCAAGCTCTATCGCCAACGCGAATACGGACAACACGGTTCACGTGTTCAGCGATGACCTCCCCAGCGGCGAGAAGAATTTCCAGCGCCAGTTTGCCACGCGCTTGCTCGTCACGAACATCCAGAATCGCCTGTTCGTGCAGAAGACCGATACCGAGGGCAAGCCCGTTGACGGGGCGAAGTTCGGCCTGTACAAGGCCGATCAGGTGAAAATGGACGCGAACGGCAAGGTCATGCTCAATGGCGAGCAGACCCCCTTTGACACCCTGACGACGGGGTTGGTCGGCAACCCGGTTCCGCTCGAAGGTGCGGGCATATTCCCGAATACGAGCGACGGTAACAGGCCGCTCGTGAAGGGGACCTACTTCCTAAAGGAGGTCTCGGCGCCCAAGGGCTTCCTGCTTAACGACACGCTCACCAAGGTGATTGTGGACGATTACGGCGTCCATGTCGATGCTGGTACGGCCGATGACGGTGTTTCGACGTTCGTGGGCCCGGGCGCGCTCATGAAGAGCCTGGGCCAGTTTGGCGCAGAGGGCGACATCGACAACACGCTCACGTGGATCAAGGGCCAGCGCCAGACGTCCGACGGGACGCTCGACGGCAACGACAACCTTTCCTGGAACAATGACGCCAAGGGCGGCGAGGATGAGGTGCACCTCAAGTACGGCGCCAACGGACGTGTCTACCAGTATGGGCCCACCGAGGAAGGCAAACCTTATCGCTTGGAGACCGAGACGGGCTGGATACGTATGGGCATCACGCAGGACGTGCCTGGTGACACTAATGCGAAGGGCGCCCGTGCCAATCTGGACGACATGAATTTGAACGCCCTGTTCACAGGTGCCACCTGCGTGCGCGTGGCGAACGAACGCGAGGCGAGCCTCGAGGTGACGAAGAAGGTTGCCCTGCCCGATGGCCTGACGGGCAATAAGGACGCGGAGTTCACCTTCAAGTTCACCGTGCCCGAGGGGAAGACCTACAAGGCTGCAGTGTTCAAGAACGCTGGGGCCGGAAAGCAAGCCGGCGACGTGTTCGATTTGAAGAACGGCGACACCCATGCTATCAAGGCCGACGAGACGATTCGCGTGTACGGTCTTGGCGAGGGCGACGAGTACGCGGTGCAGGAGCTGACCGGCGCAGACAAGATGTCCGCGGGCTATAAGCTGACCGGCCGCAAGCAGGGTACCACGAATCTGACCGGCGCAGGCGATAGTATCACCGGTGAGATCGAGAAGCAAAAACCCGACGGCACGTTGGCCGAAGCCAACAAGCTGGTGTTCACAAACACCTACAAGGCGGAAGCTAGCGACGAACTGACCCCGCAGGTAACGAAGAAGGTCTCCGGTGTTGAGAGCACGGAGAAGGCGTTCTCGTTCACGCTGACCGCCACGGAAGAGACGCAGAAGCAGATCGATGATGATGACCTCAAAGTCTCGGATGCTCTGGCGGGCAATGAGCATGCCGAGTCCAAGGCCACGAGTGGCAAGATCATCAAGGACAAGGGCCAGACGGTCGACTTCTCCGGCATGAAGTTCAACAAGGCCGGTACGTACACGTTCACGCTCACCGAGGCGCACGACGCCGACGACGACGCGGCGGCGGACGGCGTGCAGAACTCCGGCTGGACGATGGACGCCTCGACCTATACCGTCACGGTGAGGGTCGAGGATAAGAACGCCAAGCTGACTGTCACAGGCGTGACGGTGGAGAAGAGCGGCGATGACAAGCGCGAGACGCTTGAGGTCAAGAACGGCAAGGTGAACCTCGCCACCTTCAACAACAGCTATGCTGCGAAGGGTTCCGTGACCCTGGCGGCGAAGAAGCAATTTACGGGCGGCACCCTTGAGAACCAGCAGTTCTCATTCCAGGTGAAGGAGGGCGATAAGGTTGTCGCCGAAGAAAAGAACGATGCCAATGGCGACATCACCTTCCCGGCCATTGATTACACCGAGGCTGGTGAGCACGACTACGCCATCAAGGAGGTCGAAGGCACCGACCCGACTATCGTTTACGATGGCAAGACGGTGAAAGTGCACGTTAGCGTCACCGATAACAAGAACGGCACGCTGAGCGCGGCCGCCACCTACGACGGCGAGAAGGCCGTGCCGACCTTCACCAACTCGAAGCCGACGGCCGACGCCACTATCGAGGCGACGAAGATCCTCAAGGGCAAGGACCTGACGGCTGGTGCGTTCACTTTCGGCCTATATCAAGGCGACACGACTACGGTTGATCCCATCCAGACTGTCCAGAACGACAAGGACGGCAAGATTAAGCTCATCCTCACCGGTCTGACCATAGGCGAGTACGACTACACGCTCAAGGAGGTCGCTGACAGCGATTCGACCATCACCTACGATTCCACGGCGGTGAAGGTCCACGTCTCGGTGAAGGCGGACGGTGACAAGGCAAAGGCGACTGTCACCTATGACGACAAGAATGATGCCCCGACCTTCACTAACAAGTATCAGCCTGCCGAGACCTTGGCTACACTCACGGCGAAGAAATCGTACGTGAAGTCCGACAACACGCAGGCCACGCTCAAGGGCGGCGAGTTCACCTTCGACCTGTACGAGGGTGATCTGACGGCTGAGCAGCTGAAGGGCAAGCAGCCCATCCAGACCGCTAAGAACGGCGAGGACGGCACCGTTACCTTCCCGGCCATCAACTACACCAAGGCCGGCGAGTACAAATACACTATCGTGGAGCAGAAGGGCGACCTGTCCCACGTGGTCTACGACGATGCGGTTCACCACGCCGTGGTGAAGGTCGTGGACAACGCCGGCCAGTTGGAGGCGAGCGTCACCTACGATGACGGCAAGACGGTCGCCCCCACCTTCACGAACACCTACACCGCAAAGGGATCCGTGGAGCTGACGGCGACCAAGATCGTTGCGGTCGCGCCGGGCTTCACGCACGACACCAAGCTGAAGGGCGGCGAATACACGTTCGAGCTGAAGGACGCCGACGGCAAGGTGCTCGGCACCACGACGAACAAGGCCGATGGCACGGTGAAGTTCACGCGCAAGTTCACGCTCTCCAACCTGGGCGGCGCTGCGAGCAAGGACTTCACCTACACCATCGCGGAGCAGCCGGGCGCGGAGCCGGGCATGGTCTATGACAGCCATCCCCTCACCTATACGGTGACGGTCACGGACGGCGGGAACGGAGCACTGAATGCGAAGGCGATCGTGACGAGCGCATCCGGCTCGGATACCTTCACCAACACCTACCAGCCGGCCGCGACCGGCCTGGCCCTCGGTGCGCAGAAGAGCTATGTGAAGAAGGACGACAACACGCCGATCGTCCCCAAGTGCGGCGAGTTCACCTTCGATGTGTACGAGGGCAACCTGACGGCTGAGCAGCTGAAGGGCAAGCAGCCCATCCAGACCGCTGAGAACGGCGAGGACGGAAGCGTCAGCTTCGACGCCTTCTCCTACGCGAAGCCGGGTACTCACGAGTACACCATCGTGGAGCGGAAGGGCGACCTGGCCTACGTGACCTACGACGATACGGTGCACCACGCCGTGGTGAAGGTCGTGGACAACGCCGGCGCGCTGCGGGCGAGCGTTGCCTACGACGGCAAGGACGCCACGAAGCCCACCTTCACCAACGCCTACAAGGCACAGGCGACGGTCTCCGGCGCGATCGCCCTCACCAAGAGCGTTGACGTGCACGGCGGCAGCTACCAGATGAAGGCGGGAGACTTCGCCTTCGAGCTGGTGGGGTCTGACGGCTCGGTGATCCAGACCCAGAAGAACGACGCCGACGGCAAGGTTGCCTTCGACGAGCTGACCTTCGACCATGCGGGCACCTTTATCTACACGGTCCGCGAGGTGCAGCCGACGGACGACGCGCCGGGCGTGCCGGGCGTGACCTACACCGGCAAGACGTACATCCTGACCTACGTGGTGAAGGACAACAACGACGGCAAGCTGGTGGTGGAGAGCTCCACGGTGATGCCGAGCGAGGGTACCGAGAACGGCGTCACCCCCAACACCATGACGTTTACGAACAGCTACCAGCCGGGCCAGACCTCCTACCAGATCTCTGGCACCAAGGTGCTTGAGAATGCCGACCCGTCCACCACGCGGACGCCCGCCGATGGCGAGTTCACGTTCGCGCTGATTGACGTGGCCACGGGGCAGGAGATCGACCGGACCAAGAACGTGGGTAAGGCGTTTACCTTCAAGGCCATCTCGTACACTGCGACTGGTTCGCATGCGTACCAGGTGAAGGAGGTTGCGGGCCAAGATGGCACCATCACTTACAGCGATGCGGTGTTGGATGTGACGGTGAGCGTGACCGACGACGGCAGCGGCCAGCTGACCGCGACGGCGAACAAGACGGCTGCGGATCTGACCTTCACCAACATCTACACGCCGACGGCAACGACGGCGACGATTACCGGAACGAAGGCTCTGACCGGCCGCGACTTGGCCGAGGGTGAGTTCTCCTTCGACCTGAAGGACGCCGACGGTAACGTGGTGCAGACGGTGCAGAACGGCGCCGACGGCACGTTTGGCTTCGCGCCGCTGCAGCTGGACAAGGTGGGGACGTACGTCTACACCGTGTCCGAGCGGGCAGGGGCGACGGCGAACGGCGTCACCTACGACACGACGGTCTTTACCGCGACGGTGACGGTGACGGAGAATGCGGAGACGCACGCGCTGGAGGCGCAGGTTGCCTACAGCAAGGGCGGCAAGGCCGCGGATGCGGTGGCATTCAGCAACAGCTACGCGCCGGCCGCGACTGAGGTGAAGCTGGGGGCCTCCAAGGTGCTGAGCGGCGAAGACCTTAAGGAAGGGCAGTTCTCCTTCCAGCTGAAGGATGCCGACGGCAAGGTGCTGCAGACCGCCAAGAACGCGGCGGACGGCACGGTGGGCTTCGAGGCGATCTCGTACGACAAGCCCGGGACGTACGCCTACAGCATCTCCGAGGTGGACGACGGTCAGAAGAACGTGACGTACGACGCGGCCGAGCACCGGGTAACGGTGACGGTGACGGACGACGGTGCGGGCCATCTGGTGGCGACGGTAACCTATGACGGCGACGTGGCGCCGGTGTTCAAGAACACGTACACGCCGCCGACCACCCCGCCAGTCAACCCGCCGACGAATCCTCCGAGCAAGCCGCCGGTGCCGAAGGAGGAGAAGCCGGGTCTGCCGAACATGGGCGATACCAGCTTGTCGCCGATGGCCCTGGGTGGCATCGCGGGCGGCGCGGTGGTGCTGATCGCCGCAGGCGTAATCCTGCGGCGCCGGAACCGGTAGCTGCGGCGGCCGAGAAGGGCTTTGATTGAGGGCGGGTGGTCGCAGGGCGCGGCCGCCCGCCCTTTTTGGTGAAAGGCCATGTTAAACCGCATTTGCACGTCCGGCTCCGGATGGAACTCGTACTCCGGCTCCATCATCTTCTTCCAGGTCTTCCTGTAGCGCCCGTCCTCGGGCTGCCCGCGCGTGAGCGGCGTCCTGTTCCCGTCGCGCCTACCTCCAAGGCATCCGCTTCCTCAACGCCCTGCTCCACACGCTCTAGAAATCCGGAAAAGCTGCACGAAGCGGCCATCTGGACCCGGAAAAGCTGCAAATCTAGGCCAACTACACCCGGAAAAGCTGCAAACCGCAGGTGAAGGATGGTGCGTAGTGTGTACGCGCAAGCCTCCGAGCGCGTGCGTGCGCGGGCGTGCTTTGAATCGTTGCCGCGCCAGCTCGCAAAGGAGAATACGAAGTTCCAGTATTCCGTGGTCGAGAACAGGGGAACGGCGCGCAAATTTGGCTCGTCCGTGGATTGGCTCGTGGGAGCAGGTATGGTGCGACGGTGCCAGTCGGTGAGCGCCGCCCAATTCCCTCTTGCCGCCTATGAAGACGGGACGAAGTTTCGCCTCTATGCTGCCGATACGGGCGTGCTCATGGCCATGTACGGCTTCGAAATGCTGGAGGCGGTGGTGAACAACAAGCTCGCGGGTCCCATGAAGGGTGGCCTCTACGAGAACCTGGTCGCCTGCATGCTTGCGGCGCGGGGTGTGGCTCTGCGTTATTGGCGGTCGCAGAAGGGCGATAGGGAAATAGAGTTTCTCGTCGACTCGCCCGACGCGAGCGTTGTGCCCATTGAGGTGAAGGCCTCGCGCGGATCTACGGTATCGCTCAACGACATGCTCGAGCGGCAGGACGTGAACCTTGGGTACAAGCTGATAGACGGTAACGTCGGCCGAGACGGCAAAAAGGTGACACTTCCGCTATATATGGCCATGTTCTTGAAGTAGAGCCTTGCGTTGGCGGACTGACCCTTTGTCACATTCCGTGCGGGTTATATGCAGGTATGCCTGCGCACGCTATCATGTATGGGTTAGACCGCAACTATGTACCCCATACGCGAAGGGATGCGCATGTATCTGAAGATCGACATGTTCTAGCTGGGCTTACCCCCGCAGTGGCGCCGCGCGCCCCATTAACTCTGCCGATTTTCGCCTTCACGCACATAAAGGAGTCCCGCCATGCGCGACAAGCTCGAAAAGATCATCAAGGCCTACGAGGAGCTCGAGAAGAAGCTTTCCGACCCGGCCGTTGCCTCCGACATCAAGGAGTTCACGCGTCTCAACAAGGAGTACGCACACCAGTCCGACCTCATCGCTGCCTCGCGTGAGTACATCGGCGCGCTCGATGACATCGAGGCCGCCAAGGAGATGCTCCGCGACACCAGCGATGCGGACGAGAAGGAGATGCTCCAGATGGACATCTCCGAGAACGAGGAAAAGCTCCCGCAGCTCGAGGAAGATATCAAGTACATGCTCATCCCGAGCGATCCCAACGACGACAAGAACACCATTGTCGAGATCCGCTCCGCCGCCGGTGGCGACGAGGCTGCCATCTTTGCCGGCGATCTGTACAAGATGTACCAGCGCTTCTGCGAGTCGCGCGGCTGGAAGACCACGGTGCTCGATTCCAGCCCCAGCGAGGCTGGCGGCTTTAAGTCCATCGAGTTCAAGGTCGAGGGCGACCGCGTCTACTCCGTCATGAAGTACGAGTCCGGCGTGCACCGCGTCCAGCGTGTCCCCAAGACCGAGTCCCAGGGCCGTATCCAGACTTCCACGGCTACCGTCGCCGTGCTTCCCGAGGCCGAGGAGATCGACGTCCAGATTAACCAGTCCGATCTGCGCATCGACACCTACTGCGCTTCCGGCCCTGGCGGTCAGTGCGTTAACACCACCTACTCTGCCGTGCGCATCACCCACCTGCCCACCAACACCGTGGTGCAGTCGCAGGAGCAGCGCTCCCAGATTCAGAATCGCGAGGTCTGCATGCAGATGCTGCGCGCCCGTCTGTACGAGATGGAGCTCGAGAAGCAGCAGGCCGAGCTCGGCGCCGAGCGTCAGAGCCAGATCGGCCACGGCAACCGTTCCGAGAAGATTCGTACCTACAACCAGCCCCAGGATCGCGTGACCGATCACCGCATCGGCTTCAACTCCACCTACAACGGCGTGCTTCTGGGCGACCAGCTCGGCACCGTCATCGAGGCCCTCGCCGCCGCCGAGCGAGCCGAGAAGCTGGCACAGGCCGTTTAGGTTACGCGGTTTTACCAAACCGCGTAACCCGTCGACGCTGCGCGGACCGCATTTGGACAATCTGCCGTTCAATTTCAAAGGCGCGACCAGAAGGTCAGCGCCCTTTCATTTCACGGCACCTTGCCTCAAATGCGACCCGCTCGCTGGCATTGCCAAAACATCGAGGTAGTCATTGGGTGCGGCACTTGGGGACGTTCCTTATGTGCCGGCACTTAGGGACAGTCCTTCGAGCGGCAGCACGTAAGGAGGGGTCCCAATGACTGCTTTTGGTAAATGGCTATATGAGTTTATTTAATTGGACTTGAGGGCCATCGGATCGTTTGCCAGCTCAAAGGAAATAAAAACATTCGTTCACTATCAAAAACAATGCTTACATTATCGCTCAAGAAGTCGCAGGGCATTTTTCGGCGCGTTGTCCGTCAAGCGATTTGGCAAGTATCCGGTTAGATATTGGTCAGTTTTGGGGCAACCTTGCCAAAAGCTGGACGAATGCAAATCTAGACGTCGACGAATGAGCACTTTGGACGCACCCGAAACAAATTTCTGGGCTGATTCTCGATAGTCGCCCTCAATTGTCCCTTGTCATGCGGTGCCCTCGCGTACAATCTGCTCCGATGTTCGCGCGCCGCCCGGCGCCAAGGAGGGGAGGACCCATGGCAAACGAGATCTGGACCATTAAGCGTTGTCTCGAGTGGACCAAGGAGTACCTGGCCGAGCGCGGCGAGGAGCATCCCCGTCTTTCTGCCGAATGGCTGCTGTGCGCCGCCACGGGTCTGGCGCGCATTGACTTATATATGCGCATGGACGAGGCGCTCGACGCCACGCAGCTCGAGACCATGCATGCGGCAGTGGTCCGTCGCGCCAAGGGCGAGCCGCTGCAGTACATCACCGGCAGCACGCAGTTCCGCATGATCGATGTCGCGTGCGCCCCCGGCGTGCTCATTCCGCGCCCCGAGACCGAGATGCTCGTCGAGGAAGTGCTGAATTATCTGGATACCGAGGTGCTGAGCCCCGAGGCCGCCGCCCGTCAGCGCGTGGAGTTGCCTTGGAATGATGAGGTCGAGCAGGCCCGCAAGGCCGAGGCGGCATTGGCCGACGAACGCGCAACCGCCGAGCGCCGTGCCGCCAATCTGACGGCTGCTGAAGAAGCGGCGCTGGGGAGCGACGTTCTGGGCAGCCGCGCCTATGCTGAGGAGTTGGCTGACCGCGAGGCCGAGGAGGCCGCCGCACAGGCGGCAGAAGCCGAGGCCGCGCAGTCCGCTGAGCCCGAGCTCGACGAATACGGCATCGTCATCGAGAGCGGCGACGCGTCTGAGGGCGCACCTCTTGCCTCCGACGCCGCCAGTGCCTCCGAGCAGGAGACCGTCGAGTCCGTCGAGCCCGCCCCGACGGAGCCCCGCATCGCCCGCGTCCTCGAGGTCGGCTGTGGCACGGGCTGCATCTCGCTTTCCCTTGCCTGGGAGCGCCGTGGCCACGTCACCTGCACTGCTACCGATATCGAACCGCGCGCCATCGACCTCGCCACCAAAAACCGCGATGCGCTTGGCCTCACATCCGACGAGGTCACCTTTAGCCTCACCAATCTGGTGAGCTCCATCCCCCGCGAGGAGTGGGGCACCTTCGACGTGCTCGTCTCCAATCCGCCCTACATCCCCACCGATGTCATGCGCTCGCTGCCGCACGAGGTCAAGGACTTTGAGCCCGACCTGGCGCTCGAGGGCGGTGCCGACGGCCTGGATATCTTCCGCCGCCTGCTCAACGCGGCCCCCTACATGTTGTGCGCCGGCGGCCTCTTTGCCTGCGAGCTCTACGAGGGCGCCCTCGATGCCGCAGCCGAGCTCTGTCGCCAGGCGGGCCTTTCGGACGTGCGCATCGTCCGCGATCTTACCGATCGCCCCCGAATCGTCCGAGCCATCGTCACGGAGCCCAAACAGCGTCAGTAATATTTATTAACTGATTCATTTCTAATTATAAAGCAATTTATAATTATCTCGGTTGGTAGCTGGTAGCCGAGGGGGTCATAATGAAACAACGATTTACCTATGACTGCGTTCTCATAAAAGAAGACGACGGTTACTGTGCCAGCTTCCCGCAGGTCCCCGGGGCCTTTGCCGATGGCGATACGCGCGAAGAAGCAATAGCTCATGCTATCGAGGCGCTGATGGCGTTTTTGGCCGACGATCTTAACAATGGTCGGGCTCCGGCTGGGTACGAGCGTTCGGCCGAGGTCGTGGCCCTTTCAGTCGAAATCGACCACGAGGACGCTCGGGAAGCGGCGTGTCGAACGTTTAAGGACGCGGCGGCGGACCTCAGGGTTTCCGCACCGCGAATCACTGCGCTGGTCAAAGCCGGCAAACTCGATGTTGAGCTTGTCGACGGCCGTCGGATGATTACGATCGACAGCATCGAGCGTTACGCCGCTCAGGAACGCCATGCCGGCAGGCCAAAGAAGTTCGTCGCAGTCCAATAACCCCTCGTTGCCTACTGATCTCGGGCTTCACTTCTGCAAAAAAGACCCTTCGAGCCTATTTCCGCTCTTGCAATATACCGTAAAACTTCTACTATAGAAGGAGAAAGGTATGTCAAATCAGCCGCATCGATACCGCATTGTGCTCGATTACATCGAGCCTTGGCTCGATGAGCAGGATGAGTCTACGTTGCGACAGATTTACGCAGACCTTTTGGTACTTGAGAAAGAAGGTCCTAGCCTTGGTCGTCCGCTGGTTGACCGCGTGAAGGGCTCGAAATTGCATCATTTAAAGGAACTAAGGGTGACGTCGTGCGGACCGTCGGTGATTCGTATCCTTTTTGCCTTTGACCCCAAACGTCAGGCAGTGTTGCTGTTGGCGGGAGATAAGTCGCAGGCGGAGTCGTCGAAGGCAAAGTGGAACGGCTGGTATGCGATCAGCATTCCCAGGGCGGAACAAATATACCGTCGCCATGTAAGGAGGCTCGATCAAGATGGAGCTGCATGAGTATATGGAATCACGCGGGATAGCGCGTGAATCTATTGCCGCCGAGCAGGAGAAAACTCGTGAACGTATCGAAGCCTATAAGCTCGCTCAAATTCGCAAACTAAAGGATCTGACGCAGGCCTCGGTGGCCCAGTCGATGGGTGTTTCTCAAAAACGCATATCGGAGCTCGAGCGCGGGGAGCTGGGATCAATGAGGCTCGACACGCTGAGCAGGTACGCAGAAAGTCTCGGCGGAAAGCTTGTCGCAAGCATTGAGTTTCCCGATCGTACCGTTACGCTTGCTCGCTAAAAATCTGCAATAACCCCCTCACTTTCACCGACTACTAGAGCCGCTCACCAAACCAACATGCGCTCTGGGCAAATAGGCTGAACGTTTCGTGCGAGAATGCCCCTCAGTAAACAAACTTTCACCAGAGCGTAAGGGGCTGGCATACACATGCAGACGGTCTATCGGGTATACGAGGGAACGCGCGAGCCGCATCGGCTCGCCGTCGAGCGCACGGCCGAGGTGCTCGGCCGCGGCGGCCTGGCCTTGATCCCGACCGAGACCGTCTACGGTGTCGCCGTGGCGGTCAACGCCTTCTCGGACGCCGTGCCCCAAGATACAAGCGAATTCCCATCGTGGCCGCGCGATCCGCAGGCTGTCGTCAACGGTGCCGCGGTCCCTGCGCTCGGTACCGGCTACCGCCGCATCTTTACCCTCAAGCAGCGCAAGCTCACCCAAACGGTCGCCTGGCTGGTTGATAATGCCGAAGCACTCGACCGCTATGGCTTGGATATCCCCGAAGAGGCTCGCGTACTCGCGCGACGATGCTGGCCGGGAGCCCTGACTATCGTGGTCAAGGCGGCTCCCTGCGTGCCGACCTTTATGCGTGCTGCCGACGACACCGTGGCCCTGCGCGCTTCGGCCTCTCCCGTGGTCCAAGCGCTCATCCGCGCCTGCGGCAGTCCCCTTGCCTGCACGAGCGCCAACACACACGGCGCGCCCTCGCCGGCAAGCTTTGCCGCCGTCGAAGGTCGCATCCTGGAGGGGGTCGATGTTGCCGTCGACGCCGGTGAGACCCCGTGTCGCGACGCCTCGACCATCGTGTCGTTCCAGCACGGCGGGCTCCAGATCCTGCGCCAAGGCGCACTTCCCGCATCAGAGATCGAACGGGTCCTGTCCGACCCGATGCAATAGAAAGGTGTAAGCGATGTCGTTGAATCTGGGCAGCCTGGGCATGGAAGATGCCTCGTTTAACTTTGGCGGTTCCTACATCATGGCGCTCGACTGCGGCACCACCTCGGTACTTGCGACCATCGTCGACGAGTACGGCTGCATCGTCGCGCAGGCACGTCGTAGCGTCAAAACCAGCTTCCCGCGTCCCGGTTGGATAGAGCAAGACCCCATGGAGGTGCTTGCCAGCCAGATCGGCGTGATGATGGAGGTCCAGTTTAAGAGCGGCATCCATTCTGACCGCATCGCCGCCATCGGTATCTCCAACCAGCGCGAGACCACGGTGGTGTGGGACCGCATAAGCGGCCAACCCATCTATAACGCCATCGTGTGGCAATGCCGTCGCACCGCACCTCTGATCGACGAGCTGGTCGAGCGGGGCGCAGAAGAGCTGGTGCGCTCCCGCACGGGACTCACGCTCGACCCGTATTTCTCGGCCTCCAAGGTGCAGTGGATTCTCGACAACGTCGACGGCGCACGCGAGAGCGCGGCGGCGGGCGACCTCATGTTTGGCACCATCGACACCTGGCTCATCTACAACCTCACCGGCGGCCAGGTCTTTGCCACCGACTACACCAATGCCAGCCGCACGGCACTCTTTAATATCCATACGCTCGATTGGGACGACGACCTGCTGGCGCTCTTTGACGTTCCACGTTCCATGATGCCCGAGGTTCGCTGGAGCTCGGGCGACTACGGCCGCGTCGCGAGCGACATCATGACCAACATGCCGCCCATCATGGGCGTGGCGGGTGACCAACAGGCGTCGCTGTTCGGCCACTGCTGTTTCCGTCCCGGCCAGACCAAAAACACCTATGGCACGGGCTGCTTTATGCTCATGAACACCGGCGACGAGATCGTCGAATCCAAGAATGGCCTGGTCTCCACCATCGGTATCGCTGCGGACGGCAAAGTCAGCTATGCGCTCGAGGGCTCTATTTTTGCCGCCGGCTCAACGATGAACTGGCTTCGCAACAACATGGGCATCATCTCGAGCGTGAGCGAGTCGGCACAACTCGCCGCTTCGATTAGCGACAACGAGGGCTGCTACTTCGTTCCCGCCTTTGCGGGTTTGGGTGCTCCCTGGTGGGACCCGCATGCCCGCGGTATCGTGTGCGGTCTGACCGGCGCCTCGAGCCGTGCGACCATCGTACGTGCCGCCTGCGAATCCATGGCATATCAGAGCTACGACGTGCTGCGCGCCATGGAGCAGGACGTGGGGCTCTCGATCGAGCGCCTGTCTGTCGATGGCGGTGCCTCGCGCAACGAGTTCATCATGCAATTCCAGGCCGACCTGCTGGATATCCCCGTGCTGCAATGCGAGACGGTGGAGACCACGGCAATCGGTGCCGCGTACTTGGCGGGTCTTGCCGTCGGCTATTGGGAAGACCTGGAAGAGCTGGAGCAAAATGCCCAGATCGTTAGGACCTTCCTTCCCCACATGTCCGCCGAGCGCCGCGAGCAAAACCTTGCGGGCTGGCGTGATGCAGTCAGGCGCTCGCTCAGCACCTCACAGTAGGGCTGCGATGGGCTGCTCGATACAACAAACCGCTAAACTAATGCATGGCGTGCGGCGGCAACATTGCTGCACGCCTTGTCAGCAAGGCCGTTTTGCGGCCGCAACGAAAGGGGCAATCAATCCATGACCGTCACCTACGATGCGTCCCGTGTGACGCTTGTCGATCACCCGCTCGTCCAGCACAAGCTGTCGATCCTGCGCGACAAAAACACCGGCACCAACCAGTTCCGTCAGCTCGTGCGCGAACTCGCACTTTTTGACGGCTACGAGGCCATGCGCGACCTGCCTATGGAAGACGTCGAGGTCGAGACCCCCATCACTACCGCCACGTTCAAACAGCTCGCCGGCAAGAAACTCGCCATCGTGCCCATCCTGCGTGCGGGCCTTGGCATGGTCGACGGCATCCTCGACCTTGTGCCCTCCGCTCGCGTGGGCCACATCGGCATGGAGCGCGACGAGGTCACCCACGAGCCGCACGAGTATTACTGCAAGATGCCCAAGGATATCGACCAGCGCATCTGCCTGGTCGTCGACCCCATGCTCGCCACGGGCGGTTCGGCCGAGATGGCCATTAGCTACCTGCGCGAGCGCGGTGTCAAGGACATCCGCATGCTGTGCATCGTCGCGGCCCCCGAGGGCCTCAAGTCGCTGACTGAGAAGGACCCTGATGTGCATATCTATACCTGCGCCATCGACGACCATCTCAACGAGGCTGCCTACATCGTTCCCGGCCTGGGCGACGCCGGCGACCGCATCTACGGCACGCTGTAATCTCAGGGCCATACCGGCTAACGTCGAAAATACGAAGAAATGGTGCGCGCGGCGGAGCAAAAGACGTCCACGCGCACTCCTGTTAACGGACGTTTTGCGCTGAGGGGTTCGAGAAAAACGTATTACCGTACCTGCGGCATAAAGAAGGTCTTAAGAAAACGAACAGGTGCGTATTAACCGATGCTTTTTCGGTTGTACTTTAGCGATTGGCTCGTACAATAGTCACCAATGTTTGGCGGGAACTGTTCTGTGAGGCGTTAAAAAGGAAAGTGAGGACGCCAGTGTTTCAGATAGCCGATCTGCTCGCTATCGTTGCAGGCGCCATCGCGGGCGCAATTGCCTTCCTTCCCTTTGTCTTTACGCTCAAGCCGGTTCTTGACGATAAGCAGAATGCGGACATGCTCAAGGGCATGGTGAGTCTGGCGGTCTCGGCAGTTGCCCTGCTCGTCTTTACCTTGGTTGTGTTTGCGTTGTTCGGAGAGGCATTTCGCATGTTCCTCCTGGGCGAGGCGATCGGCTTCGTGGCCTTTATGGCCGCCTGCACGGTTCGCGTCGCCAAGGCGCTGCGAGATCCTCATGAGGTCGAAAGGTAAGTCGTGGAAATTTTTGAAAAGCTGCCTGATGAGATTAATCATCTGGTCAGCGAGTTCAGCTCCACCCCTGTCGTGGGCGATCTGAGCTGCGGCATCACGCAGTACTCGTTTTGGCTGATCGTCTCCACGATCGTGCTCCTGATCGTCCTGGCCGTGTTCAAGAAGAAGCAGACCCTGGTCCCCAAGGGCTTCTTCGTCAACGGTTTCGAGTACATCATCGAGTACGTCGAGAACGATATCGGCAAGGGCGTCGTGGGTGAGAACTGGAAGAAGCACTTCCCGTTCCTGTGCTCGCTTTTCCTGTTCATCCTGATCAATAACATGATCGGCCTGATCCCGGGAATGAAGCCCGGCACCGGTGCAATCGGCTCCACCGCCGCGCTCGCCATCTTCGCCTTCGTGTACTTCATCTACTACGGATGCAAGGCTCACGGCGTGATCGGCTACATCAAGAGCCTCGCCCCGCAGGGCGTGAGCTTCCCGATGAACGTGCTCGTGTGGGTCGTCGAGCTTTTCTCGACCTTCCTGCGCCTCATCACGCTCGCCGTCCGTCTGTTCTGCAACATGTTCGCAGGACACGTGGTCATGGGCTCGTTCGCCATCATGGCGAGCATGTTCATGCAGCCGTTGCTTCAGCAGGTTTCCGCGGCGCACGCCGTCGGCGCCCTGCCTTCGCTGGCCTGGCTTGCCATCCTCATCCTGATCTATGCGATCGAGCTTGTGGTCGGCGCCATCCAGGCTTACGTCTTCACGGTCCTTACCGCCGTGTATGTCTCCGAGGCAGAGGAGGTCGCGGAGGAGGAGTAGTCTTCCGTTCGCGCCTTAAAGGTAAGGCAATTCGTTAAACCGCCGGTGCCCGTACCCATGGAGCCCGGCAGTTATAAAAAGGTTATCCTGCGTGAAATAAGACACGCACGACAAAGGAGGAATCGTGGGAGTTATCGGTTACGGTCTCGGTGTTATCGGCGCTGGTCTTGCTATCGGCCTGTCTGCTCTGGGTGCTACGGGTGCTATGGCCCGTCAGCCTGAGGTCCAGGGCCGCGTGTTCACCGTCTTCATCATGGGCTCCGCCTTCGGCGAGGCTCTGGCTCTGATCGGCTTCGTTGTCGCGCTGATCGTTAAATAGCACGGAGCGTCAAGTATGAATCTTTCATCCCAGAAGAGCGCGATCGCACTCTCCGCGTCCGCGGCCGCGCTGCTCATGCCGGTTTCCGCGTTCGCTGAGGACGGCGCTGCCGGTGCGGACATCCTCATCCCTAAGATGGCGGAGTTCATCCCGGCGCTTATCGCCTTCCTGATTATCTGGATCGTGCTGGCCAAGGTTGCCCTGCCGGGCATCATGAAAACCATGGAGGAGCGCGGCAAGAAGATCGAGGAGAGCCTCGACGAGGCCGAGAAGACCAAGCAGGAGGCCATCGCCAAGCGCGCTGAGTCCGACTCGATCGTCACCGACGCCCGTCGTCAGGCTGCCGACATCGTTCTCGAGGCCCGTAAGGACGCCGAGTCCGAGCGCGCCCGTATCATCGAGGCTGCTCACAAGGAGGCCGAGGAGATCATCGCCAAGGCCCATACGACCGTCGAGGACGAGCGCAAGTCCATCTACGCCGGTGCCGCGAGCTCCATCGCCGACCTGTCCGTTGCCGTCGCCACCAAGATCGTGGGCGAGGCACTCGAGGACGAGACCGAGCAGAAGAAGCTCATCGAGCGCTACATCCAGGAAGCAGGTAGCCTGAATGCCGACTAGCCGCTATCAGGACAAGGTGCTCGAGACCTACGCGCGCTCCCTTCTGGAAGCCGCTAAGGCCGAGAACCATGTGTTCGAGGACCTCGAGATGATCGACCGCCTGGCTAGCGCCAGCCCCGAGATCATCGCCGTGCTCGACACCATGTCCAAGCGCGACCAGCTCGACCTTCTTCTCAAGGTGGCAGCTGCCTTTAAGTATGTTGCCGAGGAAGACGAGGATGTAGTGGGCGTGACCGTCACCACGGCGATCCCGCTCGACGACGAGCTGCGTCAAACCATCACTAAGAAATGCGAGCAGGACTTCGGCCGCAAGGTATTCCTTATCGAGCAGGTCGACCCGTCTATCGTGGGCGGCCTGGTGCTCGAGGCCCGCGGCGAGCGTCGTGACATTTCCGTCAAGACGCAGTTGCGCATCGCGCAGGAGACCCTCGCAAACTCTGCTAATTCGTACGGAGGTGAAGCCTAATGTCCGAAACCCTCAATGCCCAGGATATCGCCAAGAAACTGCAGGAGCAGCTCACGAGCCTCTCCGCGACGGTCGATACGCATGAGGTTTCAACGGTCGACGAGGTAGGCGACGGCATCGCGCGCGTCTCCGGCCTCAAGAGCGCCATGGCAGGCGAGCTTCTGGAGTTCAAGAGCTCCGATACCGGTGAGACCGTCTTCGGCCTTGCCCAGAACCTTGACCGTGACGAGGTCGGCGCCGTTCTGTTTGGTGCCGTCGACTCCATCAAGGAAGGCGACGAGTGCCGCACCACTGGCCGCATTATGGATATCCCTGTGAGCCGCGCCATGCTCGGCCGCGTCGTCAATCCGCTCGGCCAGCCCATCGACGGCCTGGGCGACATCGTCGCCACGCACCGTCGCCCCATCGAGTTCAAGGCCCCCGGCGTCATCGACCGTACCCCGGTGTGTGAGCCGGTTCAGACCGGTCTGCTCGCTATCGACTCCATGGTGCCTATTGGCCGCGGTCAGCGTGAGCTCATCATCGGCGACCGTAAGACCGGTAAGACCGCCATCGCCATCGACGCTATCCTCAACCAGCGCGGCAAGGGCATGGTCTGCATCTATGTCGCCATCGGCCAGAAGGCCTCCACGGTTGCCAACATCCGCGAGACCCTCGCTCAGCACGGTGCGCTCGACTACACCATCATCGTTTCGGCCACCGCTGCCGATTCCGCCCCTATGCAGTACATCGCGCCTATGGCCGGTGCCGCTATCGGCGAGTTCTTCATGTACAACGGCGAGGACGGCAAGCCCGCCAGCGAGACCAACCCCGGCGGCCACGTGCTCGTCATCTACGACGACCTGTCCAAGCAGGCTGTGGCCTACCGTCAGATGTCGCTGACGCTGCATCGTCCGCCCGGACGCGAGGCCTATCCTGGCGACATCTTCTACCTGCACTCTCGTCTGCTCGAGCGTGCCGTCAAGATGTCCAAGAAGAACGGTTACGGCTCCATGACGGCTCTTCCGATCATCGAGACCCAGGACGGCGACGTCTCGGCCTACATTCCGACCAACGTCATTTCCATTACCGATGGTCAGATCTACCTGCAGTCCGAGCTCTTCTTCCAGGGTCAGCGCCCGGCAGTCGACGTGGGCATCTCCGTGTCCCGCGTCGGTGGCGACGCACAGACCAAGGCTATGAAGCAGGTTGCCGGCAACCTCCGTCTAGACCTCGCTTCGTACCAGGAGCTCGCCGGCTTTACGCAGTTCGGCTCCGACCTCGACGAGGCTACTCAGAAGCAGCTGACCCATGGTGCCCGCATGACCGAGCTCCTGAAGCAGCCGCGTTACAAGCCGTTTGAGGTTGGCGAGCAGATCGTTACGCTGTTCGCTGGCAACGAGGGCTTCCTGGATGACCTGGAGATCGCCGACGTGCTGCCTTTCCGTGCCGAGCTCATCGAGTACATGGACAATGGCTTTGGCTCGCTGCTCGACAAGGTTCGCGCCAAGAAGATCGATGATGACACCAAGGCTGAGCTCTTGCGCGTCATCGGCGACTTCAAGCAGCAGTTCATGGCCAAGCACCATTCGGATGTTTCTGGATCAGAGGAGAACTAAGCCCCATGGCCAACCTTCGCGACATTAAGAAGCGAATCTCCTCGGTTACCACGACCAAGCAGATCACGCGCACGATGGAGATGGTCTCTACGGCCAAGATTCGTCGTGCCCTCGATCGCTCCAAGCAGGCCGAGCCCTATAAGGAGGCGCTGACCGACGTCATGTTGACGGTCGCCGGCGACGCCTCCTGTTCGGGCACCGATCCCATGCTGCAGAAGCATGAGAGCGTCAAGCATGGCCTGATTGTCGTTATTGCCTCGGACCGCGGCCTTGCCGGCGGTTTCAATACGACGGTGGAGCGCACGGCCGAAAAGCTCGCCGCTTCTTGGGCGAACGACGGCATCGAGTGCGAGATCATCGCGTGCGGGCGTAAGCCGGCCACGTATTTCCGTGACCGCGCAAACGTTGTCATGCACTTTGAGGGCAACTCCTCTGAGCCCGATTTCAATCAGGCCCGCATGATCTCCTCTCATATCTGCGATGCGTATCGTGCCGGTGAGCTTGACCGTGTCGAGCTTGTCTACCACCACGCCAAGAACCGCGTGGATCAGGAGCTTCGCGTCGAGCATCTGTTGCCGCTCGACCCCGAGATGATCGCTATGGCCCACGGTCCGCGTAAGAACGAGACCGACGCCCCTAAGCGCATCTCGTCCACGTTCGAGTTCGTGCCCTCTCCCGAGCATGTTCTCGGCAAGCTTGTGCCGTCTTATATCCTGACGGTCATCTACCAGGCCCTGATCGATTCGGCGGCTGCCGAGCAGGGTGCACGCCGCAAGGCCATGCACTCCGCGACGGAAAACGCCACCGCGATCATCTCGACCCTTACCCGCACGTATAGTCGCGTGCGCCAGGCTTCGATCACGACCGAGATTAACGAGATCGTCGGCGGAGCCTCAGCATTGGAGGAACAGTAATGGCTAATAACACCGTAAAGCTTGCGGTCGAGGAAGCCACCAAGAAGACGACTGCCGGTGATGGTCGCATCGTGCGAATCATCGGCCCTGTCGTCGACGTCAAGTTTGACGGCGCGGTGCCCCCGATCTACAACGCGCTCACGGTCGAGGCCGAGACCCCGATCGGTCATCTGAGCACGATCCTCGAGGTCGAGAGCCAGCTTCCGGGCGGCGTCGTCCGCACGGTCGCCATGTCCTCGACCGACGGCCTGCAGCGCGGCCTCATCGCCACCGATACCGGTGAGCCCATGAAGATGCCCGTTGGTCCCAAGACGCTCGGCCGCATTTGGAACGTCATGGGCAAGCCCGTCGACGGCAAGCCCATGCCCGAGGTGGAGGAGTTCTACCCCATCCACCATGCAGCGCCCCGTTTCGACGAGCTCACCACCAAGACCGAGATCTTCGAGACCGGCATCAAGGCTGTCGACCTGCTCGAGCCCTACATCCGTGGCGGCAAGACGGGCCTGTTCGGCGGCGCCGGCGTCGGCAAGACCGTTCTGATTCAGGAGCTCATCAACAACCTCGCCCAGGAGCACGGCGGCACCTCGGTGTTCACCGGCGTCGGCGAGCGTACCCGCGAGGGCACCGACCTGTTCCTCGAGATGAGCGAGTCTGGCGTTATCGACAAGACCTGCTTGGTCTATGGTCAGATGAACGAGCCGCCCGGAGCGCGTCTGCGCATCGGTCTGGCCGGCCTTACTACCGCTGAGTATTTCCGTGATCGTGGCCAGGACGTTCTGCTGTTCATCGACAACATCTTCCGCTTCTCCCAGGCAGGTTCCGAGGTTTCCGCACTGCTGGGCCGTATGCCGTCCGCCGTTGGTTACCAGCCCACGCTGGCAACCGAGATGGGCGACCTCCAGGAGCGCATTACCTCGACCAAGACGGGCTCCATTACCTCCGTCCAGGCTGTCTACGTCCCCGCAGACGACCTGACCGACCCGGCGCCTGCCACGACGTTTACGCACCTCGATGCCACCACGGTTCTTTCGCGTAGCATTTCGTCGCTCGGCCTGTTCCCGGCTATCGACCCGCTTGCGTCTTCCTCCGACGCTCTCGATCCCTCGATCGTCGGCGAGGAGCACTACCGTGTCGCCGTCAAGGTCCAGGAGCTCCTGCAGGAGTACTCCGACCTTCAGGACATCATCGCCATTCTGGGTATGGACGAGCTGTCCGAGGAGCAGCGCCTTACGGTCAACCGTGCCCGTAAGATTCAGCAGTTCCTCTCGCAGTCCTTCCACGTCGCCGAGAAGTTCACCGGCAACCCCGGTGTCTACGTCCGCGTCGAGGATACCGTCCGCTCTTTCGCCGAGATTGTCGACGGCAAGGCCGATGACCTGCCTGAGCAGGCTTTCCGCTATGCTTCCACGATTGAGGACGTGCGCGAGCGCGCCCGCAAGATGGGGGAGAAGTAGGTTATGCGTATCCGCATCGTGTGCCCCGTGAGCTGCGCCTATGAGGGCGACGCTGCGTTTGTGTCGATTCCGTCCACGGATGGCGAGTTTGGCGTTCTGCCTGCTCACTCCAGCGAGATCTGCACGATCGACCGCGGTTACGTTCGCGTTTCCGATAAGGCCATGGGCACTGTCGACCACACGTTTGCCGTGGCCGGCGGCTATGCCCAGGTTGCGGACGATGTCGTGACCGTTCTCGCCGAGCGCGCTTGCGATTTGGCGACCGTCGATGCCGACAAGCTTAAAGCTGATATTCAAGGTTTTGAAGAGAAGCTGGGTAATTTGTCGGAGGATGATGCACGCCGCGCCTACCTCTATAATGAAATCGCATGGTGTAAGCTCAAGCTTGCCCAATAGTCAAACGATTTAGCGTTCGACCATTTGCGAACACATCATGCCCGGGATGGCCCAGCCATCCCGGGCATGCTTTTTGAAAGGGTAGACCTTGGATATTATCCGCGTTGAGGGTGGCCACGCCATCGGAGGCTCCGTGCCCGTTTCGGGCGCCAAGAACTCCGCACTCAAACTCATGGCGGCAACGCTTCTGGCGCCGGGCAAGACGACGCTGCAGAACGTGCCCGATATTTCCGATGTCCACGTGATGGGCAAGGTGCTCAAGGGCATGGGCGCTACGATCGATGTTCTCGACGAGCACACGCTCGAGATTGATACCTCTCAGGTCGATTCTTGGGAGGCCCCCTACGAGCTCGTTGCCAAGATGCGTGCTTCCACAGCCGTGATGGGACCCCTGCTGGGTCGCTTCCATCGCGCCAAGATCGCCATGCCGGGCGGCTGCAACCTGGGTGCTCGCAAGATCGATATGCACATTCTTGGTCTCGAGGCCCTGGGCGTTGAGTTCGATACCGCCCACGGTTACATCAACGCTAATGCGCCCCAAGGTCTGCGCGGTACCACCGTCACGCTCGAGTTCGCCAGTGTCGGTGCGACCGAGAACCTCATTATGGCATCCGTGCGCGCGAAGGGTACCACGGTTATCGACAATGCCGCCCGCGAGCCCGAGATCGTCGATCTCGCCAACATGCTCAACGAGATGGGCGCCAAGATTGTCGGCGCGGGTACGCCCGTCGTGACCATCGAGGGCGTGGAAGAGCTGCATCCTGTTACCCATCGCGTAGTGGGCGACCGCATCGAGGCCGGTACCTTTATCGTTGCTGGTGCGTTGATGGCCGACGATCGCGGTGTCGATGTCACGGGCTTTTGCCCCATTCACTTGGGCATGGTGCTCAAGAAGATGGAGCTCATGGGTATCGACTGCGAGCGCGTCGAGGATGGCGTCCATGTAAACCGTGCCGAGCGTATCAAGCCGGTCGACATCCAGACGCTTCCGTTCCCCGGCTTCCCGACGGACATGCAGGCGCAGATTATGGTGCTCTCCGCCCTTGCCGACGGCAGTTCCGTTATTACCGAGAACATCTTCGAGAATCGCTTTATGTTTGCCTCTGAGCTGGTGCGCATGGGTGCCGACATTCGTATCGAGAGCCATCATGCCATGATTCATGGCGTTAAGGGCTTCTCGGGTGCACAGGTTACCTCGCCCGATCTGCGTGGCGGAGCGGCCCTCGTCGTAGCGGGCTTGATCGCCGACGGGACGACCGAGGTTTCGGCCATCCATCACATCAAGCGCGGCTACGAGCAGTTTGTCGAAAAGCTGCAGGCGCTCGGCGCGCATGTCGAGCATGCTACCGTCCCCGATCCCGTCATCTACTAATACAGGTTGCCTATGTTTAATAAAAAGCCCCTCGCGGATACCACCGCCCGAAGACCCTCAACTGGTGCGCAGGCCAAGATCTACAGTCGCGATAACGTGGCTCGCTATTCCGAGCGCGCTCGTCAACGTCGTCGTAGCCACACGATTCGTCACGTCGCGCTCATTGTCGTGCTTGGCGTGCTGCTGAGTGCCACTACCGCTGCCGGCCTGTGGTTTGCCACCATTATGGGCAAGCTCGGCGATTCTAATGTCATTACCGACAATCTGCGTCGGGTTCTGGTTGACACCGATGAGGCAAAGGATCCGTTCTACGTGCTGCTTCTTGGCACCGACGGCCGTCCGGGCGAGGATACGTATCGTGCCGACTCGATTATCCTGGCACGCATCGACCCCACGCAAAAGCAGGCGACGCTCATTTCCGTTCCGCGCGACACCAAGGTCGAGTACAAGGGCGAGACCATGAAGATCAACGCCTGCCATACCGTTGGCGGCGCCGAGGCCATGGTCGAGGCGGTCAACGAGCTGTGCGGTGTTCAGATTTCCCACTATGCCGAGGTCAGCTTCGACGGTATGCAGGCGCTGATTGATTCGGTTGGCGGTATCGACATTAACGTAACCGATGATGTTGACGACCCCGAGCACCTGGATATTAAGATTACCGCTGGTCAGCAGCATATGGACGGCGCCACCGCCCTTACCTATGCCCGCTGCCGCTACACCTATGCCGACGGCGACTACACGCGCATGCGCCACCAGCGTCAGGTGCTTGGCGCCCTTGCCAACCAGATTCTCAATAACTTCGATGCCACGAAGATCTTTGGCCTGGTTAATTCGCTGTCCGATATGCTCGTGACCGATATGAGCGTTCAGGATATCGTGGCTACGGTCAATGCCATGCGCGGTATGGATGTCGACGGCATCTACTCGGCCAACCTGCCCTCGTATGCCGACGACAGCACCATGATCGACGGTGTGAGCTACGTCTTTGTCTACGAGGACGAGCTCAAGGAAATGATGGAGCGCGTCGATGCCGGCAAGGATCCCAAGGGTCCCAACACCATGGGTCTTTCCGACGGTTCCAGCTCTACGATCGGCGACCTGAACAACAACACGTCTGACGACTACGCAAACGGTACCGCAACCTCATCGGTCAGCTCTGACGATTCCGATGACTCAAGCGATTCGAGCGATTCGGACTACTACGAAGAGCCCACCGGCGACGGCAACGGCTACTCCTACTAGTTCCGCCGTTCTGCCGAACGGCGGACCGGCCGACGCTGCGCACCGCCCAAGGCGACAATTTGTCATTCAAAAGGCAGGGCATGACCAGAAGGTCAATGCCCTGCCTTTTTCATGCCAACTTGTCCGCCTTGGGCGGCGCTCGCTGACGTTGGCTCAACCTGCGATGCTGTGTAGTGGTAGTCGTTGGGGACGTTCTTAAATGACTAGTCAAAGGGGGCACTCTTGTGACATTTGGCACTTGGGGACGCTCCTTTTGTGCCGGCAGTTTGGGACACTCCTTGCGTTAAGAGGCTGGCGTGCGTCAACCTGTTCTCATTGCAGCAAAAAAATCGCCCCGTTCTTGGTTGAGGACGGGGCGATTCGTCTTTTGGACTTATGCAGCCAGGCTTATGCAAAGCGGGCGACGAGCTCCTGGAGCACGTCGGTCATCTTGACGAGCGAACTGACCGGGACGAACTCGTTGACGCCGTGGTAGCAATAGCCGCCGGTGGAAAGGTTGGGGCAGGGCAGACCGCGGAACGACAGCTGGGCGCCGTCGGTGCCGCCGCGAATCGGCAGCACTTGGGGCTCAACGCCGCAGGCAAGGTAGGCTTCCTTGGCAACATCAATAAGCTCGGGATAGTCACGAACGATCTCGGCCATATTTCGATACTGCTGCTTAATCTCGACCGTCACGCGCTCCTCACCCAGACGCTGGTTGAGCATCGAGGCGGCGGCATCAATAAGGTCGAGTTTCTGCTGGAACTTGGCGGCGTCATGGTCGCGGACGATATAGCGCGCTGTGGCGTGATCGACGGTCGCAGATACACCCTCAAGGTGATAAAAGCCCTCGTAGCCTTCCGTATACTCCGGGCGCTGCGCGTAGGGGAGCAACGCGTTGAAGTCGCAGAACAGATTGCCTGCGTTGACCATACGGCCCTTGGCGTCGCCCGGGTGGATGGACTGGCCCTCAAAGCGGACGGTCGCCTCGGCGGCGTTAAAGCACTCCCACTCCAGCTCGCCGATGGGGCCGCCGTCGACCGTGTAGGCGTACTTGCAGCCAAAGGCATCGATATCCAACAGCTCGGCTCCGTGGCCGATCTCCTCGTCAGGGCAGAAGCAAATGCCGAGTGTGGGATGGGGCAGAGAAGGGTCCTGAGCGATACGCGCGACAAGCGACATGATCTCGGCGACGCCTGCCTTGTCGTCCGCGCCCAGCAGCGTGGTGCCATCGCTGCAGACCAGGTCCTCACCCGCGAGGTCATTCAGGGCGGGAAGCTTGGCGGTACTCATGGCAACGGGCTTACCGTCAACCGTGCCGCAGACCAGGTCGCCGCCTTCGTAGTGTACGATATGCGGCTTCACGCCGGCGCCCGGTGCAACTTCGGTGGTGTCGAGATGGGCGATCAGGCCCAGGGCGGGCTTGTCCTCAGCGCCCGCACTTGCGGGGATATGCGCGCAGACATAGGCGTGCTCGGTCACGTAGGCATCTTCCGCACCAAGCTCGCGCAGCTCTTCAGCCAGCACGTTGGCAAGGTCAAACTGAACGGCGCTCGAGGGTACCTGGTCGCAGTTTGCATCCTCGGACTGCGTGTTGATCTGGACGTAGCGCAAAAAGCGCTCGAGGACATCGGGGCTCGTGGTGGTGTTTTCCATAAAGACCGCTCCAATCTTGGTCGTCGTGTGCAACAAGAACTCTAGCACGGTATGCCACGGCATACCACGACGCTTGGATGGGGTAGAATCAGCCATTGAATGCAGAAGGGACGGAAGATCATGGATACGACAAATAGCTCGCGCGAACTACATCTGACGGTGGCGAACGAAGACTACTTGGAGTGCATGGTTCGCATTGAAAGCGAAGAGGGGGAAACCAACGGCGTGCGATCGGTCGACATCGCGCAGCGCCTTGGCGTCTCCAAGGCATCGGTCAATAAAGCGGTTTCGGCGCTCAAGGCATCCGAGCTTGTCGAGCAATCGCACTACGGCAAGGTGATCCTGACCGATCGCGGCCGCGAGGTTGGCACGGCTATCTGGTACCGTCATCGCCTCATCCGCACGTTTTTGGTTCAGGAGCTCGGTGTCGAATTTGAGCGAGCCGATTCCGAGGCCTGCATGATGGAGCATGCGCTATCCGAGGACACGATGAGCCGCTGGCTCGCCTATCTCGAAAAGCAGGGAATCAGCGTCGAGGAATAGCGGGATATATATGGATACGAGTTATTACAACCGCTTTGGTGCCGAGGAACTTACGCGCCGCTTGTCGAGCGAGACCTTGTTGGCGCAGGGCCCCATGGGCAGTGTTCTGTTGAGTGAGTACGATGCCGCCGACATTCCACCGGCGTTTTGGAATCTGGCAGAGCCGCAGACCGTTTCTCGTATCCATCGCTTGTATGTCGCCGCCGGCGCGCAGGTGCTCATTACCAACACCTTTCAGGCATCGAGCTATGCCCTCAAGCACGACCAGATTGCGCCGTCCGTGGCGGAGGTCAATCGCGGGGCCGTCGACGATGCCCGCCAGGCGCACCCTCAGCTGCTGCTAGGCTCGATGGGCCCGATCGGTATTGAGTGGTTTGCCGAGGACTCTGCCGAGTATCGTGAAATCCGAGGCATTGCGCGCGGACAGGCGCACGCCTTGCTCAACGCCGGCGTTGACGGTCTGCTGATCGAGACGGTGACGTCTATCCGTAATTTGCAGCCCATGCTTGCCGGCGCCCGAGATGCCGCCGATGGCATGCCTGTTCTGGTGAGTTTTGTCGTTGACGATAAAGGCGACCTGTTGGGCGATGGCCTCAACATCGAGGCAGCCGTTTTGTACGCCGAAAAACACGGCGCAAATTCGGTTGGTGTTAATTGCTGTTCGCTTGCGGCCGCGAACGCGGCGGTGCCCAGGATGGTTGCATCGGCGACTACTCCCGTCACGGTGCGTCCCAACGTAGGCGATCCGGTCCAGACTCAGGATGGCCCCGTATGGCACGAGAACCCCGAAGCTTTCGCGCGCGCATGCATCGAATGGAGACATGCCGGTGCCGCAATGGTGGGCAGTTGCTGTGGAACCACGGCAATCACTACGGCCGCGATGGCCGAGGCGCTCGATATATAAAGGGCAAACCGCTCCATACGGGGCGGTTTTTTTATTGCTTGCATGTCCTCGGCAGCATTTGCCCAAATGGTGAATGCTGGTGCCGGCAGGTTGCCGAGTGCATGTTGCGGGTATACCCCATGCGTACCATGATCCAAACACTGTGAGGTGTCTGCGCGTGTGCGCGATAATTCATTTTGGAACTGACGGTTGGCGCGCTCGCGTCGATGAGGACTTCACTGCCGATAACGTTGCCCGTATCGCCGATGCCGTCGGCGAGTTGTGGCAAAAGACCAATCCGGGCAAAACGGTATATATAGGGTTCGACACCCGGCCCCTGGCGCGCGAGTTCGCTGAGCTTGCGGCGGGCGTGCTAGCAGCGCACGGGCTAGACGCCGTGCTCGCTTCGCGACCTGTCCCGACCCCTGCCCTTACGTGGGCGGCGGCTTATGACGGTGAAGCGTGCGGCGCGCTCATGGTGACGGGGTCCCATCATCCGCAGGGCTATCTGTGCCTCAAGATTCGCATGGGTGACGGCTCGACCGCCAACCAGGATGTCATCGAAGAGCTCGAAGAGACTATGGATCCCGAGCCAATGGGGATCGGGGGGCAATATCGCACCGCGGATATCATTCCTGACTATATGCAGGCGGTGGCATCGTTTGTCGATGCCGAAGCCATCCGCGCCGCGCACTTGCGCGTGGTTGTCGATCCCATGGGCGGCGCAGCCCAGGGCTATCTAGCCGACTTGCTGCGCGAGCTTGGCGTTGAGGTGCACGAGATTCACGCCGGGCAGGCGTCTGACCAAGAAGATATCTGCCCCGACCCCGTTGAACCGTGGGTGGACGCTTGCGAGCGCACGGTTATCGAGGACGGAGCTTGCGCTGGCCTGGTGACCGACGGCGACGCCGACCGTATCGGCGCGGTTGACGAGCGCGGCAGATATATACATCCGCATCAGATCATGGCGCTCGTTTTGGGCGACTTGGTTCAATTTCGTAATTTGGAGGGGCGCGTCGTCGTCAATCTTTCATGCTCGACGCTCGTGCGTCGCATTGCCGAGGCGCTTGGCTGCCGCGTGACCGTCAAACCAGTCGGTTTCAAATATATAGCGGCGGAGATGAAGAAGGGCGGCGTCCTCATGGGCGGCGAAGAAGCCGGTGGTATCGGCATCGCCGCGCATATGCCCGAGCGCGATGGAATCCTCGCCTGTCTGATTCTGTGTGAGCTTATGGCAAAGACGGACGCGCCTTTGGGCGTTCTGGTCGACCAACTCGAGGACAGTTTTGGTAAGACGAGTTACGGTCGACGCGATTTGCGCCTTGAGGCCGAAGATGCCGAAACGTTACGAACCCTGCTGCCGGGCGTAAACCCCAAGTCGATTTGTGGCAAGGTGCCGCAAAACGTTAGTCATATGGATGGCTTGCGTTTGGCATTCGAGGATGACACGTGGCTGCTGGTCCGTCCTAGCGGGACCGAACCAGTGGTGCGCGTCTACGCCGAGGGGTTCTCGGTGGAAGAACGTGATGAGTTGCTCGATGCTGGCTGTGCTTTAGCTAGGGGGACGTATCCGCTTTAACCATGAGACTGCCTTATATAAAGAGATGCTCGGCGAGCGGTAGGTAACGGCTGGCAAACGTTAGCCGGATTCCAAGATGTGTAGGAAATGTGTACGCCCAGATTCCCGCCCACGGCGCCCCTCCGGTCTGGCAATATATCTCCTTGCCGCGCGGCCCGGTCGGACCGGACCAGCCGCC
>OFME01000375.1_pt1 | contig 35120 bp, 26 predicted proteins | sample 1541381 | NCBI WGS metagenome assembly OFME01 (sample SAMN04209243, study PRJEB22552) | human gut metagenome | biome: gut; material: feces | host: Homo sapiens | place: USA: Oklahoma
GCCGCGAACGCCCGTCTGCTGGAGCGTGCCCTGTTCTGGGCCTCCCACAACGAGGGCAAGTATGCGGCATACAGCTCGTCGAACCCCGAGTGCGAGGTCGCGGTGTTCGACAAGTCGGGTTGCTACTGCGTTGTCAACAACACGGATCGCGCGCAGTCCACGTATGTGGAGCGCGGCGACGGTCGCATCGAGCGCATCGAACTGGCGCCCAGCGGTATCGCCTGGCGCACCATCTGATCCGGTCGCATCATCGCTCCGGATCGGCGTGAACGAGTGAATATCGGGGTCATCGTCGCCTACTCCTTCGACGATGACCCCGATTTTTCATGCCGCCTGTCCATTGTGCGTACATGTACGCATCACCGGATGGGCGGCATAGGTATATTTATTACACGGTAAGCGTGCACAAGCGCGTCGCAACGCAGACAATAATCGCGGATACCCGCGGGGAATGAGGAGTCATGAGCGAGAAGATGGAAGCGGTCGCCACGTCGGAGGCGCCTGTGGCGCTGGGCGCGTACAGCCAGGCGGTAAAGGCCAACGGGTTCGTGTTCGTGTCCGGCCAGCTGGGCATCGACCCCACGACCGGCGAACTGGCCGGAGACACCGCCGGTGAGCAGACCGCCCAGGCGCTGAAGAACATCAAGCAGATTCTCGACACGGCCGGCACCGGCATCGAGCACGTCGTGCGCGCGACGATCTACATGAAGAACGTCGAAGACTTCAAGGAAGTCGATGCCCGTTACGCCGACGTGTTCATCGGCTCCGTCAAGCCCGCCCGCGTTGCCATCGGCGGCAACGACATCCCCAAGGGCGCCCTCGTCGAGATCGACGCCATCGCAGTTCTGTGACGGTTCGCGGGGAATCCGAACAGTAACCCGCCTTCAACCAAAGCCGTAGCAGTGAGCCTCCACCAGATGCATGATGGAGGCTCACTGCTGTGAGTCGTATTGCATAACCATGTTGCGCCGATGCTGATGGTTCCGTCGGATGTGGCGTATATGAAGGTGATTTGCGTCCGTAAGTGCGCGCCGAAACGACGACTGTGCGCACTTACGGACGCTTTGGGAGCGCCCCCCAATCTCGCTCCGCTCGACAGCCCCCTGTCAGCGGGAGTACGACCAACGCTCCCGCTGGCGGGGCTGTCGCAAAGCGACTGAGGTGGTTCACACGTGACACGCTATATAGAGTCACCAAACGTGTCTCCCAAATCATCTCCGGCCAATCCACCGCATATGTGATGCGGTGGTGAAGGAGTGACGCGGATCACCCTGATTCTTACCCTCGAATGCCCCGAACACAGCTGCGCGGCCTATGATGACCTGCACCAATGGCGTTGGCGCGACTATGTCGCGCGGCGAAATATGGAAGCGGGGTGTGAGATGCACGGGCGCGAAGGACGAGGACGGCTGTCCGGATCCGTTGTGGCGGTGGTTTCCGTACTGGCATGTATCGCCATGCTTGCCGGATTGGTGATGGGCACGACGCATGTGGTCGGCTGGGTGTTCGATGCGATCGCACTGGCGTCGCCACAGCATCGCCCGATCGTCATCGCGCATCGTGGCGACACCCGGCATGCTCCCGAGAACTCGCTGGCTTCCATTCGCGCCGCAAAGCAGAACGGCGCCGATTTCGCCGAAATCGACGTGCGGCTGACCAAAGACGGCATACCCGTGGTGTTCCATGACCGCAGAACCGGGCGTCTGGACGCGGGCGGTCGCAACGTGCTGGTGAACAGTATGCCGTTGTCCGCATTGCAGCGCATGATCATGCAGCAACGCGGCATGCGGTATTCGGTTCCCACGCTGCGTCAGGCGTTGGACGACGCTTCCATGTCACGTCCGGGGCAGCGGCGGTTCGGCTTGCTGCTGGACATCAAGACGGACGCGCGGTATGCCCGGAAAGTGGCCGATGCCGTGGTGCGTGTGGTCGAGGATTCCAAATACGCCGGCAATCTGATGGTGATGTCGGCCAACCCGTATGCGGTGATGGTCTTCAAGAGCATGCGTCCGCAGTGGCATGTAGGCCTGTGCGCCAGCGGCAGGCCCGATCTGACGCAATGGGACGATGACGGCACGAGCGAAGCGCGGTTCATGGACGGGGCCGCGCGGGTCGAGACCGTGCGCCGCGAAGTGACGGCGAAGCGCGGCGGAAAGCAGCGAAAGCATCCCATGTTCCGTGGAATGCGCGGCGAGGCCATGGACTTCGTCGTGTTCCGCACGCGGGACGTCACATCAAGACTGCTGCGGAATGCGCGGCTGCGCAGAATTCCCGTATATGTCGACTCGGTGGATTCATACGATGCCGCGAACGGCTTGCTGCGCCACGGCGTCAGCGGACTGCTCGGCGAGAACATCACGCCGTTGCAGCAGGCTTGTTCGTCATATCACGGGCTTCCCGAACCGTTCTCGTCGCCGGACGATGACGATCGCTCCCAGGCGTGACGCCGGCCGATCCCGCGTCGGTGCATGAACCGGACGTTCGCTGTCAAAGTGCCCGGTACACTAGGGAGAATGAGTCCTGAAGCGCTTAGTGAACTGATTGAAACCATTGCCCACGATCTGGTCGCCGCCGGAAAAGCCGGTACCCTGACCGACGATTTGATTCCCGAAACCGCCAAATTCGCCGTGATGCGCCCGAAGGATCGCGCACACGGCGATTGGGCCTCCAACGCCGCCATGCAGCTGGCCAAGAAGGCCGGCATGAAGCCGCGCGATTTGGCCGAGCTGTTCGCCGAGCGGCTGACCGCCGCCGACGGCATCTCGACCGTCGAGGTGGCGGGGCCCGGCTTCATCAACATTACGCTGGATTCCGCCTCCGCCGCCGCGGTGGTCGACAAGGTGCTGGCCGATGGCGCAGGCTACGGCAAGAACGCGCACCTCGGCGGCAAGACGCTCAACCTGGAGTTCGTCTCCGCCAACCCGACCGGCCCGATTCACATCGGCGGCACCCGTTGGGCCGCCGTCGGCGACTCGATGGCCCGCGTGCTAGAGGCCAACGGCGCCAAGGTTGTGCGCGAATACTACTTCAACGATCACGGCGAGCAGATCAACCGTTTCGCAAAGTCCCTGGTCGCAGCCGCGCACGGCGAGGAGACGCCCATTGACGGATACAAGGGCAAGTACATCAACGAGATCGCGGACCGCGTGATCGCCGAGGCGGAGGCCGATGGCGTGGATGTGCTGAGCCTGCCGCGCGTCGACGGCGGCCTCGACAAGGACGGCAACCCGCTCGGCGAGGGCGATTCCGAGCAGCGCGAGGAGTTCCGCAAGCGTGCCGTGCCGATGATGTTCGACGAGATTCAGCGCTCGATGAAGGAATTCCGAGTCCGCTTCGACGTGTGGTTCCACGAGAACAACCTATACAAGGACGGAGAAGTCGACCGCGCGATTGAGGAGCTGCGCAGTCGCGGCGACATCTTCGAGAAGGATGGAGCCACCTGGTTTGAATCCACCAAGCATGGCGATGACAAGGACCGCGTCATCATCAAGTCGAACGGTGACTTCGCCTACTTCGCTGCCGACATCGCCTACTACTGGAACAAGCGTCACCGCGCTGTGGATCCGGCCGACGTGGCGATTTACATGCTCGGCGCCGACCATCATGGCTATATCGGTCGTATGATGGCCATGTGCGCCGCCTTCGGCGACGAGCCGGGCGTGAACATGCAGATTCTCATCGGCCAGCTGGTCAATGTGATGAAGAACGGCAAGCCCGTGCGCATGTCTAAGCGCGCTGGCAACGTCGTCACCATCGACGATCTGGTTGAGGCCGTTGGCGTGGATGCGGCCCGTTACTCGCTGGCCCGTACCGACTACAACACGTCGGTGGATATCGATCTGGATCTGCTGACTTCGCATTCCAATGAGAACCCGGTGTACTACGTGCAGTATGCGCACGCGCGTTCCTGCAATGTGGACCGCAACGCGGCCGCTGCGGGCATCGGTACCGAAGGCGCTGACCTGAGCCTGCTTGACACCGAGGCGGACGGCGAGGTGCTCGCCGCGCTCGCCCAGTGGCCGGCGACTTTGGCTCTGGCCGGCGACCAGCGTGCCCCGCACAAGGTGGCGCACTATCTGGAGGACCTGGCCGGTGCCTACCACAAGTGGTACAACGTCGAGCGCGTGGTTCCGATGGCGCTGACCGACCCCGAGGAGCGTCTGGATGACGCCGCTCGCGAGGCACTGCGCATCGCCAAGAACCCCGAACCGGCACGTGCCGCCGCACGCCTCAAGCTCAACGACGCCGTGCGCACGGTCATCGCCTCCGGTCTCGACCTGCTCGGCGTCACCGCCCCCGACAAGATGTGACCTAGGCTGCCCCTGGTCGCGCGTAGCGCGACTGGGGGCGGTTCTCATTCAGGTACTCTCCGACCGAGCCTCCGCCTTATGGTCGGGAAGTGGTATCACGGTGCCGGTTCTGGCACAATGGCACAGTAATAGGAAAAGCGGCAAGCCCTGAGCGAAAGAGGAGCAATGACTGGATCTGCTGTGCGTGTGGACGGAACGCAAGGTATCACCCCCATCTGGCCGGTGGCGACGGCAGTGAATGCCGAAGGCGCCCTGACGTTCCACGGGCGCACCGCCGAGTCGCTGCTTGACGAGTTCGGATCCCCGCTGTATCTGATCGACACTGACGAAGTCTCCGCCCGCGCCAGATATTTCGTGCGCGCGGCGGCCGACGCCTTCACCAACACCACCACGCACGTGAGTTTCGCCGGTAAGGCATTCCTCTCCAAAGAAGTCGTGCGGTTGGTGACCGATGCAGGCATGCTCGTCGACACATGCTCGATGGGGGAGATGCGCATCGCGCTCGCCGCAGGCGTCCCCGGCCGTCGTCTGGTGCTGCACGGTAACAACAAGTCCGACGCGGAAATCGAACTCGCCATCGAGCAGGGCTTTGCGAAAATCGTCGTGGACGAGCCGGATGAGCCGGCCCGCATCGCCGCCATCGCGCGACGACTCGGCAAGCGTGCCCGCGTGATGCTGCGCGTGACCGCCGGCATTCACGCCGGTGGCCACGAATACATCTCCACCGCGCATGAGGATCAGAAGTTCGGCGTGCCGCTGCTGCCGGCCGGCGCCGATGCCGCGGCACTCAGCGTACTGGACGAACTCACGGCTGATCCAGCAGGCGTGACGCCGGCTGTTACGAACGCGCACATCGCCGAACGCGATGGTGATGCCGGTGACGGGAATGCGAAGCCCGAGCGCGAACTGCACTACGACGTGAAGTACCCGTACGACCTGAGCCACGAGGAGATCTCCGAAAAGGACAAGGCGCTCGCCGCCGCGATGGAAACCGTGGCGGATGGGCCGGCACTGGCCGTGCTCAAGGACATCCTCACACGGTCCGACGAGTTGGAACTCGTCGGCATTCACTCTCATATCGGTTCCAACATCCATGACGCAGACGCCTTCATCCAGGCCGCCAAGCGCATGATGCTGCTGCGCAAGACCTTCTACGCCACCGACGCCTATACGCTGCCCGAGGTCGACTTGGGCGGCGGCTACTCCGTGGCATACACCGACGGCGAGGATTCGATGGACGTGCGCGTCGAGCTGCGTCGTCTCGCCGAAGCGGTCGGTGCCATCAACCGTGCGCTCGGTGTGCCCGCGCCGGCCATCAGCTTCGAGCCAGGACGATGGATCGTCGCCCCGGCCGGCGTGACCCTGTATCGTGTGGGCACGATCAAGCCGGTGCATCTGTCCGACGCCAAGGACAAGACCGGCAATCCCATCGATGAGCGCGTGTACGTGTCGGTGGACGGCGGCATGAGCGACAATATTCGTCCAGCGCTGTACGGCGCCGACTACACGGTCCGGCTGGCCAACCGTCGCGGGTCGGACGAGTCGATGCTGGTGCGCGTAGTCGGCATGCATTGCGAGTCCGGCGACATCATCGTGCACGAGGACAGGCTTCCGGCCGACCTCAGGCGCGGCGACATCCTCGCCGTGCCGGTGACGGGCGCATACGGCCGCACGATGGCGAGCAACTACAATCAGGCGCTGATTCCTGCCGTGGTCGCCGTGAGTGAAGCCGGCGCACATGTGATGATCCGTCGCCAGACCATTGACGACCTGCTGGATCTGGATCAGGGCTGACCGTTCAGCGCCAGCGGCAAGATATAAAAGCAAAAAGCAGTAGAACTCAAAAAAAGGAGTCCTCCCCGGCTATCAGGGAGGACTCCTTATTGTTTGTTGTGGTTGTGTCTACCGAATCACTTGGTGACGATGGTGCCAATCGGAGCGCCGGTAGCCACCGCACCCTTGGCGGTGATCGACAGCTTATCGATCTTGGCCGGGTTGGTGAACACGACGATCACGTCGGTGGGCTTTCCAGCGGACTTGACCACATTCCAGTCCACGTCGACCAGCGCGTCTCCGGCGTTCACCTGCTGGCCTTCGCTGACCATCATCGTGAACGGGGATCCGGCGAGCTGTACAGTATCCACGCCGATGTGCACGAGCACTTCCACTCCGGCGGGAGTGGTGATGCCCACTGCATGCTTGGCCTGGGCGACCGTGGTAATCTTGCCGGCCACCGGGGCGACCACACGACCCGACGTGGGAACCACGGCGAATCCGTCGCCAAGGATCTTGGCGGCGAAGGTCTCGTCGGGCACTTCCGTGATCGGCTTGATGGCACCGTCCACAGGGGCGAGCACCGCGTTGTCAGCGGCTTTCACCTTGGGGGCGGGGGCAGCGGCAGCGGGGGCTGCCGTCACGCTTTTGGGGAACCACCACCGATGACGGGCTTGCCGTACAGGGCGGACAGAGCGTCAGCCACGGCCTGCACCTGCGTGCCGACGATGATCTGGACGTTCTTCTTGTCGATCACCTTGACACCGGGGACGCCGGTCTTGCGGATGGCGTCGACGTCGACCTTCGAGGAATCCACGACACCCATGCGCAGACGGGTGATGCAGTTCTCGATTTCGGTGATGTTGTCGTGACCGCCCAGAGCGGCGTACAGCTTGCCGGCGAGGTCGGCGTACTTGTCACCGGTGGACGAGGTCGCGGTGTCGAACGCTGCGGAGGAGGCATCGTCGTTATCGTCATCGCCACGGCCCGGGGTCTTCATGTTGAACTTCTTGATCATGAAGTCGAACACGAAGTAGTAGATGACCGCGAAGACGAGGCCCTGAACGATAAGCATCCACGGCATATGAGCTGCGGGAACCTTCAGCGACAGGAACCAGTCGATGAAGCCTGCGGAGAAGTTGAAGCCTGCGATCCACTGGAACGAAGCGGCGATGAACACCGAGATGGCGGTGAGCAGCGCGTGCACCACGTACAGCGGGAAGGCGGCGAACATGAAGGAGAACTCCAGCGGCTCGGTGACACCGGTGAGGAACGCGGCGAGCGCACCGGCGAGCATCAGGGATCCGGTGGCCTTCTTGTTCTCGGGCTTGGCATTCTTGTAGATCGCGAGTGCACCGGCCGGCAGGCCGAACATCATGATCGGGAAGAAGCCGGCCTGGTAGATGCCGGTGACGTACACGCCGAACGGGTGGAAGCCGCCGGTGGCGATGACCGCGCCACTGGCCGGGTCGGCGCTGCCCCAGAACTTGCCGATGTCATTGATGTTGGCAAGGTTGAACCAGAACACGTTGTTCAGTGCGTGGTGCAGACCGGTCGGGATAAGCAGACGGTTGAAGAAGGCGTAAATGCCGGCACCGACGGCGCCGAGGCCCATGATGGACTCGCCGAACCAGACCAGCGCACCGTAGACGGCCGGCCAGATGAACAGCAACAGCAGCGAGATGATGGACATGACCGCGGCGGTCAGGATCGGCACGCAACGGCGGCCGGAGAAGAACGCCAGGAAGTCCGGCAGTTTTGTCTTGCCGAACTTGTTGTATAGCGCACCTGCCACGCAGCCGACCAGGATGCCGAAGAACACGTTCTTGTTGCCGATGGCGCCAGCGGCGAATGCCGGGTGCTCGGTGTCGACCTTGGTGGCGTCGAAGCCAAGGAACATGGACGCGGAGCCCATGATCGTGGTGACGGTCAGGAAACCGACCAGTGCGGACAGTGCCGAGGCGCCGTCCTTGTCGCGAGCCATGCCGATGGCGACACCAACGGCGAACAGCAGGCCCAGATTGTCGAGGATCGCGCCGCCGGTCTTGCACAGGTAGGCAGCGACGACGTTACTGCCACCCCAACCGCTCGGGTCGATCCAATAACCGATGCCCAGGAAGAGTGCTGCAGCAGGCAGACACGCAACGGGCAGCATAAGAGCGCGACCAAGGCGCTGGATATATGCTTTCATTCCAACCTCCCTCTGAGGATACGGACGGCGCTTTCTTCCGCCAAAATTCCCGTTCACGTACCATCCCACCATTGGATCGGACGCTCGCGAGTATGTCAGCAACGCCGCTTCAATGAACAATGGTACGTGACTTTTACGATATGAGGCCCGTGTTTCGTTAAGATTATTTGCTAAATAGGCAGGAAACATGGCGGGTGTATAAGGGCTCAGCCTTACGGGAAGCTGGTGTTTCACGATTTCTCTGTTTACGGCGTTAATTTGTAAATCTACTTTACTGCGGCGTGTCGTTAGCGCTGCTACATAGTGGAAAGCCAAGGGAAGCGAGGCCATTGGGAGCTGGATCCGGCCTCCGGGGCGTTGACGGGCGGCGTGTCGGATTCATTCCGTAGGATGGTACACAGTGACGCCGGCCCGGCGACCATCTATCGGTGAGTGGCGGCCGGGCGCGCCAAACACCGCTGAAGGAAGGAAATCCGTGGCACAGCTGAATGACAACCCCATCCGCGTTGGACTGTTGGGAGCGGGAACCGTCGGATCACAGACCGCACGTCTGCTGGTGGAGCAGAAGGACGAACTCGCCGCCCGCATCGGGCGTCCGATCGAGCTGGTCGGCGTGGCCTGCCTGGATCCCGATGAGGTGGACTTCCCCTGGATCGACAAGTCTCTGCTGACGACCGACACGATGAAGGTCGCCACCAACGCCGACATCGTCGTCGAGCTGATCGGCGGCACCACAGTGGCCCGCACGTTCGTGATGGCCGCGATCGAGTCGGGAGCCTCCGTGGTCACCGCCAACAAGGCGCTGCTTGCCAAGTACGGCCCGGAAATCTACACCGCGGCCGAGGCCAAGGGCGTCGACATCTACTTCGAAGCGGCCGTTGGTGGCGCCATCCCGTTCCTGCTGCCGCTGCGCGAATCCCTGGCGGGCGACAAGGTGACCAGCATGCTGGGCATCGTCAACGGCACCACCAACTACATTCTCGACGAGATGACCACCAAGGGCCTGCAGTTCGATGACGTGCTCAAGGACGCTCAGGCCAAGGGATACGCCGAAGCCGATCCGACCGGCGACATCGAAGGCTACGATGCGGCCAACAAGGCCGCGATTATGGCCACGCTCGGCTTCCACACCAACGTGACGATCGATGACGTGAGCGTCGAGGGCATCACGAAGATCACCGCCGACGACATCGCCGCGGCCGCCGCCGAGCACAAGGTCATCAAGCTGCTCGCCGTCGTGGAGAACGGCGAGGCCGGTGTGTCGGCGCGCGTCTACCCGGCGCTGATTCCCGAATCGCACCCGCTGGCATCCGTGCACGGCTCATTCAACGCCGTGTTCGTCAAGGCCGAGGCGGCCGACGACCTCATGTTCTACGGCCGCGGTGCGGGCGGCGCTCCGACCGCTTCCGCCGTCGTCGGCGACGTGGTCACCGAAGCCCGCCACATCGCTCAAGGCTGCACCGGCCCGTCCATCCCCATGTACCACGAGCTGCCCAAGGCGCCGGTCAGCGCCAGCCGCGCCGCGTTCGCCGTGCGGTTCCTCATCCACGACAAGCCGGGCGTGCTCGCCGCCATCGCCAAGGAGTTCGCCGACCACGGCGTGTCGATCAACGGCGTCAATCAGGATCTCAAGCCGACGATGACTGATCCTGGTTATGACGGCGAGATCCAGCAGCTGCGCATCGTCACGCATCTGACCGACGAAGTCACGCTGCGTGAGACTGTCGAAGCCGTCCGCACGCTGGACTTCGTCACCGGAGAGCCGTCCATCCTGCGCGTGCTCGACTAGTCATACGGTTGCCTGCCCCCGCTGTCGGGGGCTGTCGGCAAAGCCGACTGGGGGTGGTTTCGCGGCGTTTCCGCGAAACCACCCCGATCTCACTATCGTTTGCTCCCCTCCCCCATCAGCGGGGACGGAATCGCTGAATCAAGGAATCATGGAACCAATCTGTACACAGGTCAAGGTCCGCGTGCCGGCTACAAGCGCCAATCTGGGCTCCGGCTTCGACACGGTCGGCCTCGCCCTCGATTATCATGACGAACTCACCTTCACGCTCAGCCGTGACCCGTCCAATCGCGCCGCGCAAGTGCTGATCTATGGCGAGGGCGAGGACACGCTGCCGCGCGACGAGACCCATCTGGTCGTCTCCACGTTCCGCAAGGCATGCCAGACCTTCGGCCTGGGCAAGGTCGGGTTCATCCTCGAAGCGCACAACAACATCCCGCAGGCGCGCGGCATGGGGTCGTCCGCCGAAGCCATCGTGGCGGGCATCGCCGCCGCTGCCGCGTTCGCGCAGGAGGACCGGCTCAACCGCGATTCCATCTTCGAGCTGGCGGCCGCCATCGAAGGCCATCCCGACAACGTGGCGCCGGCGGTGTACGGCGGCATGACCGTCTCATGGAACTTCGACACGGCCGAAGGGGTCGGCTCGGTGCCGATCCCCGGTGGAGACCCGCTGCACGGCGGTTTCCACACGGTCAAGTACACGGTCGATCCGGGCGTCACGGCGGCCGTGTTCGTGCCCGACTACGAACTGTCCACCGAGAAGGCGCGCGAGGCGCTGCCCGGCGAGGTCGCCTATCGCGACGCGGTGTTTAACGTGTCGCGCGTGGCGCTGATGGCCGCGGCGATGAACCCGCGCGCGCTCGCGTCCGGCGAAGAGCCGAACGCGCTGCTGTACGCTGCCACGCAGGATCGCCTGCACCAGCCGTATCGCAAGGGGCTCATGCAGCCGTCATGGGACCTGATTCAGGCGTTCCGTTCCCGTGGTTTCGCCGCCATGGTGTCCGGCGCCGGCCCGTGCGTGCTGGTGCTGCATCACGGCGACGCCGTGGCGGACATCGATGAGGTCGCGGCGGAACAGCTGGCTTCCGGCCATTGGAAGGTGCTGCACCTGCCCATCGACACGGTCGGCGTGCAGGTCGAGCGTAAGTAGGAATACCGCACGTGCCTCCTCGCCCGCTCCTCGGGCCGGAGATGAGGGGAGCGCGAAGTTGCCGGTTGGGTGGTGCGGCAGCTGGTGCGGCGGCAAAAGAAAGGTGACGATCATGTCCATTCCGATGATTCTGGCGTCGAAGTCCCAGCCGCGCCGGGATGTGCTGTATGCGGCCGGCATCTGCCCGACCATCCGCGTGTCCCATGTCGATGAGCCGGCTGCGCTGGAAAAAGCCGCCGCCGAGCGCGGCGTCACCGTTGACCAGCTGAACGTCGAACAGCGCGTGATGATTTTGGCCGAGGCCAAAGCGCAGGCCGTGCATCAGGCGTACCGCGATGTCGCCGACGCGGCCGCGAGCGCGACGGGCGAGCGCGTGATCGCGTGCCCGTTGCAGGCCGCGGAGCTTCGCGGCGAGATGAACGTCGCGGACATACCTCGCCAGAGTGGCGCTCCGCTTGACTATTCGAAGGCGCCGATCGCGATGACCCGTGACTTCTCCGGCGTGGACATGCCGACCGTCACCGAGCCGATATCCAATGTGATTGCCATGCAGCCGGGGCTCACTCGGGCGAGCAGCGGCCCGCTGATCGTCGGCTGTGATTCGATGTTCCTGCTTGACGGCGAATGCTACGGCAAACCGCACAGCGTCGAGGTGGCGCGTGAGCGACTGCGCCGCATGAGCGGCGCCACCGGCGAGCTGTGGACCGGGCACTGCGTGATCGACTTCGCGTCCGGGCGCGTCGAGCGCGGCGCGAGTCATGCCGTCGTGCGGTTCGGCGAGTTCAGCGACCGCGACATCGAACGATACATCGCCACCGGCGAGCCGCTGGAAGTCGCGGGATCGTTTACGCTGGAAGGTTTCGGCGGCGCGTTCATCGATGGCATCGACGGCGACCCGCACGGCATCATCGGCATCAGTCTGCCGCTGCTTCGCCGACTCGTCGGCAAGCTCGGCGTGGACTGGACCGACCTGTGGAACGTGGCCCGCGGGGAATCGGCGCCCGAAGACAAGACCGGAGGCGGCGGAGTCGTGCCGCCCAAGGAGAACGTGCATCAGCCCGGCGACGGCTGGATCGACTGCGCATGCGGGCGCAAGCACTGGGGATTGAACGGTGCCTCCGGCGTGCTGCTCGCGCGGCGTGACCCCAAGAGCGGCGAAGTGACCAGCGTGGTGATGCAGCATCGCGCCGCGTGGAGCGCGGAAGGCGGCACATGGGGCATTCCCGGCGGCGCGACGGCCGACGGCGAAAGCCCGATCGAGGGTGCGCTGCGCGAGAGCTACGAGGAGGCGAACATCACGCCCGAAGACATCGAGGTGGTCGGGTCCTACCGTGAGGATCACGGGCCATGGGCGTACACCACGGTCTTCGCGTTCGAGAAGCCCGGTCACCGGGTCGTGCCGCGGGCGAACGATGACGAGAGCATGGAAATCGAATGGGTGCCGATCGACGAAGTGCCCGACCGCAAGCTCTTGACCGCGATGCGCACAGACTGGCCGCGCTTCGCCGAGCGCCTGCACGCGCTGGCCGCTGCCGCACGGTGTTCGTGACGGTTACTGCAGTTGCGCCAAACGCTGGTAGATGTCGGATGGAAGGTGGCGGTTTCCGAATCCTTTGACGCGAATTCCCGTGTCGAGGGGCATATACACGATGCGCGTGTCGGCGCGCGACTGTTGGCCTCGTCGATGTTGGAAGTGGAAGGAACGCCACCCGCTGAAACCGTACTTGAGAGGGCCTCCTTCCACGTTGCCTTCCACGAGCTGTGTCAGGGCTCGGTGAACTCTGGCCACCGCCATCTTGAATTCGCCTTCGTCGGGCCAGACATATGCCAGAAGAATCACATCATCCGCAAGTGCATCCGAATCCATATACAGACCGCGGACGGACGAGATGATGGCAATGGCTTGCTCCAATAATGCGTAGTCGGCGGCCATCAGCGACCGCCATCAAGGAACGCGTGAATCTTCTCCTTGCGCCGCTTCAGGCTTTCCTGCGCCGACTGTGACAGTTCGGAGCCGGTCTCCCATTGTTCCTTATCGCCTCGGGCGGTGAACATCTGCTGTATGGTGAGGCGTTCGACCTCGGATTCCAGCGCATTGATGACATCCAGCATCTCGTTGAGAGAGTCCACGGACACCAGATAGCCGGCTGTGTCGGCGCGGTCGACGATTTCCAGCAATCCCCGCTGCTCCAGCGCCTTTCGCCATGCGTTCGAACGGGACAACTCGGTCAACCCGATGCGAGAGCCCGGCGTGGAGATCTCTCGTAACGCCTCCGCGCGTTCCTTGATGTCCATGTAAGTCACCACCTTAATTACAACAAAAATGCATTATATTACGCATAGTACTACATGATATAATGCAATATATATTCACGGCTGCCGAGCCGTACCGCAGACGAGCGACTGGGGGCCTTAGTCTCGCTTCGCGACAGACCTTCGGGCCCTGCAATCACGGATGCCCTGTGGGCGCTCAGGGTAGTGCCACCACTCTCTTCCCCTAATCCTTCCGGATGAGGGGAGAACCGGTTCGCCGCAAGGCTCATACCGCCGCCCGATGGCCGGTCGCGTGCCGCCTGCGTAATCTCGGAGGCATGAACACAGCAACATCGCAATCTCAGTCCCGCGCCCGGTCTCAGTCGTGGACACCGGTGATCGAGGCCCGTGACCTGGTCATGGACTACACCGCAGGCATGGCCCGTGTGCAGGCGGACCACAGTGTCACCGGCGTGATGCCGCGAGGCGCCGGAACCGGCGGCCCCCATCCGTATGCGGCCGGCGGAACCGGCTACGCCATGCCCGCCGTGCATACGCTAGCGCTCAATCACGTGAACTTCGACTTGGCTCCCGGCGAGACGGTCGCCGTGATGGGACCGTCCGGTTCCGGCAAGTCGACGCTGCTGCACGCGCTCGCCGGCATCATCCGCCCGACGTCGGGCACGGTGACCTTCCAAGGCGCGAATCTGACCGCGATGAGCGACGCGGACCGGACCAAACTGCGCCGCGGTGCGTTCGGCTTCGTGTTCCAATCCGGACAGCTGTTGCCCGAGTTGCCGGCGGTGGAGAACATCGCGTTGCCGATGATGCTGGACGGCGCCGACTACCGTTCCGCCACCGATGCGGCGATGCTGTGGCTGGAACGGCTGGGTTTGCGGCAGCTGGCCTCGCAGCGGCCCGGCGAGATGAGTGGCGGGCAGATGCAGCGCATCGCCATCGCCCGCGCACTTGCCGTACAGCCGGCGGTCGTCTTCGCCGACGAGCCGACCGGCGCGCTCGACCAGGCCACCGGCCGCGAGGTCATGAGCATTCTCATGGAAGCCGCGCGTGATAATGGCGCTGCCGTGGTGATCGTCACTCATGATCCCAACGTCGCCGGCTTCTGCGGCCGCACGATGACGATGCAGGACGGCCGCCTCAGCCAGACGGCCGAAGCCGGCCTTGCCCCCGCTGGCGGGGTTCGGCATCCGCAGGCTGACTGGGGGCGGCCCGAGAGCGCTGAACCACCCTCAGTCTCGCTGCACCCGGCAGTTCCCGCAGGAGGCGCCCAATGAGCACGTTCGCACTATGGCGGCTGTTCCACCGCCCAGGCCGGCGCGGCGGCTCCGGCCACACATCGGCGTTGGCCATCGTCGCGTTCGCGGCGGCGACGGCCATCTTCCTGACCGTGCTGGGCGGCGTGCACGGGTTCATCTGGCGCGCGTCCGCCGACCATACGCTGAAATGCCTGATTGACAGGTCGACCTGCGCGCCGGGCACATGGGCGGTGTGGGCCGGACGGCTCAAGGACCAGCACGACTGGGCGCAATACGCCAGCACGTACGTGATGCTGGCGGCCTTCGCCTGCATACTGCTGATCGTGCCGTTCGTGGCGCTCGCCGGCTCGGCGGCGCGATTGGCGGCATCGCGGCGGGACGCGCGATTGGCGGCACTGCGCCTCGCGGGCGCCACCACCAGTCAGGTGACCAGACTGACCGCGTTGGATGCCGCCGGACAGGCGCTCATCGGCGCGTTGATCGGCATCGTCGGCTATTTCGCGATCATGCCGCTGATCATGCTGCTGAATTTCCAGGATCAGAGGTTCACGTTCGAGCAGTTGTGGGTAGGATCCCTGTCGCTGATCGTCGTGCTGGTGGTGGTCACGGTCCTGGCGCTGATCTCCGCATTGCTGACGCTGCGTCGGGTCGCCATCACCCCGCTGGGCGTCACCGCTCGGACCGCCCAGCCGCTGCCCACGAAGTGGCGCGTAATCGTGTTCCTGGTCGTGCTGGTGGCCGCGATCGTGCTGTTCAAGAACCCGCAGGGCCTGCTGCATTACGGTGAGGTGACGATGTATGCGGTGATTATCGGGTTCATCGCGCTGTGCTTCGCTCTAGTGAACCTGATCGGCTCATGGGTGGTGACCGCACGGGCGAGGTTGCGGTCCCGCCGCCCTAAGGACGCCGCCACGATGATCGCGATGCGGCGCATCCTCGACAATCCCAAGCGGGCATGGCGCAATGTGTCGGGCATCGCGCTGGCGGTGTTCATCGCTGGCATCACCTCGATCTGCGGGTTCATCGGCGCATCGTCGACCGCGCCTGTCGAAGGCGTACCCGAACCGGGACTGGCTTTCATCCGCGACATCGGCACCGGAGGGTTGCTGACGCTCGGATTCGCGGCCGTGCTGGCGGCCGTCAGCTCCGGAGTGACGCAAGCGGGCAGCGTCTACGACCAGGTTTCCGAATACCGCATGCTGGTGTTGGAGGGGACGGACGTGAAAACGTTGAACCGTGCGCGTTTCATCGAGGTGCTGACCCCGCTCAACACGGTGGTGGCCGTTGCCGGCGGCTGCTCGATGCTGCTGATGTTCCCGCTGTTCGCCGCATCCATGACCAAGCCCGCCACGCTGCTCAGCTTCTTCGGCGGCATAGCGTTGTGTTACGCGCTGGTCTCCGTCGGCGCATTCGCCTCGAACCGTGTCGCCGCCAGCCTGAATCTCACCGACTGGCGTGCCGACGACTGATCGCACGCTCTCAGAACTCGCAGATAGGGGGCCTTTTAACGAAAAAGGCCCCCTATCTGCGAGTTCTGAGAGCGTCAACTCAGCAGAGCGGCGATAACCGCGATGAATATGGGGCTCGTCATCGTGCTCATCAGGATGCCGTCGCGTGCGAACGTAAGTCCAACGTTGTACCGGGCGGCGTAATTGTAGACGTTCTGGCCGGTCGGCAGCGCCGCCAGCACCACGCAGGCGTACAGCGTCGCGCCGCGGAATCCCATGACGAAATAGGAGAGCAGGAAGGCGATGATCGGCATCACGATGTTCTTCAGTACGGCCACGGTGAAGATCGCCGGGCGGTCGCCCTTCTGCTGCAGCGGCTTGGTGCCGTGCAGCGACATGCCGAACGCCATCAGGATCATCGGAACCGCGGAGTCCCCGATCATGTCAATCGGGTCGAAGATGAAGTTCGGCACGGGGAACCAGCCGATCTTCGCGCCGATCGCCGAAACCAGGATGCCGCCCAGGGAGCCGATCAGCAGCGGCTGATGCAGCGGCTGCTTCAGGATTTCCTTGACCGATACCTTGCCCTTGGTGGTCACGTCGAGCACCGTCAGGCCGACCGGCGTGAAGATCGCCTGCTGCATGACCAGGATCGGTGCCACCAGGGCTCCGTTGCCGAGGATGTACGTGGCTATGGGCAGGCCGATGTTGTTCGAGTTCAGATACAGTGAGTTCAGCGCGCCGACGGTCGCGTCTGCCGGGTCCAAGTGGAAGAACAGCTTGTTCAGCACCAGGAACAGCGCGCCGACGAGTACAGCGGAGAAGAACGCCACGATGATCGACGAATGGAAGATCTCGAAGATCGGCTCTTTCGACAGAATTGCGAACATCAGACACGGGCTGGACACGAAGAAGCTGAAACGGTTGAGCACCATCTGGGCGCTCGGCCCGCCTATGCGCATTCGAGCGGCCACATATCCGACTCCGATTACGATGCCGATGACGCAGAAGCCTTCCATCGCGTTTAATAGACCCGGCATATTCCCATCCCTTTTCCGTTTGCTGGCATACCCCATACTGCCATACGCATGTGTTTCGCGAGGTTCTGTCTCATAACGTAGGCGAAACCCGTCTCGCGAGCCACGGTAGCACGGCATGCTGCGCGTCGCGCGCTTGTTCTCGCCGCCGACGGGGAGTTCGACCGTCTCATTCCGGCCCGGCAGCGGGCTCCGACGGGACGTGCTGCCGTTAGGATGGTCAGCATGACTACGACAACGACGATGGCAGCGGCCGGCGCTGACCCGCGCTCGGCGATCGCGCCGATCACCTGCGACACGACCGGCACGCGCGAGAAGGCGCTCGCCTCACTGCTCGAACAGATCATGGACTCGTATTCCGTCAGCGATGACGAGAAGCCGCTGGCCGACGCCGTAGAGGCGTTCCTGCGGTCGAAGCCGCACCTGACGGTGCACAGGCACAGCGACACGGTGGTCGCGTCCACGTCGCTCGGCAGGCCTCGGCGCGTGGTGCTCGCCGGGCACCTTGACACGGTTCCGGTGATCGACAACTTCCCGCCGCGCTGGCTGGCGCCAGGCGACCCGCTGATCCGGGAGGACGTCGCCGCGGCGCACCCTGGCGAGCGGGTGATGTGGGGCCGCGGCGCGACCGACATGAAGGCATCCGACGCGGTGTTCCTGTACCTCGCCGCCACGCTGGTCGACCCGCAATATGACCTGACGTACGTGTTCTACGACCATGAGGAGGTTGCGGCCGAGAAGAACGGTCTGCGGAAGGTGGCCGAGGCGCATCCTGATTGGCTCGCCGGCGATTTCGCGATCATCGGCGAGCCGACTGACTGCGGCATCGAGGGCGGCTGCAACGGCACCATGCGGTTCGACGTGGTCACGCACGGGGTCGCGGCGCATTCGGCCAGGGCATGGATGGGGGAGAACGCCATTCACAAGGCCGCCGATGTCCTGAACCGCCTGAACTCCTACGAGCCGCGAACCATCACGGTGGATGGGCTGGATTATCGCGAGGGGCTGAACGCGACGCTGATTTCCGGCGGCAAGGGGACGAATGTCATCCCCGACGAATGCCGTGTCCATGTGAACTACCGGTTCGCGCCCGACAAGACGCTGCCGCAGGCGAAGGCACTGATGATGGGCGCGGATGCCGGCGCGGAGCTCGGCAATGGCGAGCATGTCGCCACCGGTGGCGTGTTCGAGGGCTTCGGCATCGAGATGAAGGACGAGTCGCCGTCCGCCCGGCCGGGCATGGACGCGCCGATGGCGGTGTCGTTGGCGAAGCTGGTGCGTGAGCGTACGGGACGGGAACCGCTGGCGAAGCTCGGGTGGACCGATGTCGCGCGGTTCTCGCTGCTGGGTGTGCCCGCGGTGAACCTGGGCGCGGGGAGCCCGCTGCTTGCGCACAAGCATGACGAGCAGATCGCCGAAAGCGAGTTGGCGACCATGGCCGGCATCCTGGAGGACTGGCTCACCGGCCGCGCGTGAGCGGGGTTCGGGCGCGGATGTCGGCATCCGTGCCATCGAATAGTGTGCGGACGGCTGCCCGCACAACGCTGTCAGTTGGCGCTGCAGGTTTTGTCGACGATGTCGTCGCCGTCCGCATCGATGACGATGATACGGATCCTGACACCGTTCGCGGAGCGAAAGCGTCTGCGTACAAGCATGGGCTGGGCGTTGTCGCCACGCCAAAAGAACGTTGAATATGGTGAGATGGTCATGGCCGGTCAAATTGTGTGCCATACTTAAAGATGGTGGTTCTGCAAACCACCTGAGCGTGAAAGGCGTCGATCCCCTCGCATGCATGAAGGTGCGCGAGCGCTGGTGTCCGCCGAAGCACGCACACGGACTTTTAACGGATTTGCTTCCTGCGGGCGCAAGCGTAGCGCGGCCACGGTGAGAGCGTGGTGTGAGACCGCATGAGGCCATGAGTGTGCGACGTGGTGCAGCACGTCGTGAGGAGTATCGTGCCTAGTGTGAACGATAACGGTTTCAGTCGTGACGAAACCGAAGAACAGCAGCCTACCCATGCCGATGCGGCCCAGTCGCCTGATTCGGCCGATAAAACGCCTGCAGCGCCGCGTCGTCGCCGCGGTGGCCGCCGCGTGGTTCGTGGCGCCGGTGCCGCCGGTGCCGCGGTCGCGCTGAAGGTCGAGGACCATTCCGCTCCGCTGTTCGCGGAACCCGTGGTGGAGCAGCCCCTTACCCGTCGTCGCCGCTCGAAGGCGGCCGACGAATCGCCGGAGACCGCCGCATCGGCCGATTCCGAAAAGAAGGATGATGCGCGGCACGCCAAGGCCGACGGCAAGTCTCGGTCCGCGTCGCGCTCCTCGAAAGCGACGAAGCGCCATGACGATGACGCCGATCAGGCCGAACCCCGGCGCACCCGCGTGCGTCGTCGCACCGCCATGTTCTCCTCGCGCGAGGACGCTTCGCCGACCGTTCCGGGCGAGCCGTCGGATGACGACCTCGGCGTCGATACCGGCACCGATATCATCGTCCGCGATGATTCCGCCGATCTGTCCCGCGCCCTGGATGTCGTTAGCACGCTGCCGCAACCTGCGCCGCGCGCTCACGCGATGACGTCCGTGCTGTTCCAGGAGCCGGTGCTGCCCGTGACGGGAATCGTGCGCGACGCGCGCGATGACGACCGCGAGGATGACGACCGCGACAGCCGCGGCGGTGGCAAGTCCCGTCGCTCGCGCAATGGTCGTGTGTCACGTGACGGCGCGCAGGGGGACAAGGACAAGAGCGCTTCCTCCCGTCGCGATATCGACGGTCTGAGCCACATCGAGCGCGTCGACAGCTTCGATACCGACGACAGCCGCAGCCGTGACGAATCCGGCGAGGCCGACGAGCCGGTGCGTTCGTCGCGCCGCAACCGTCGCCTGAACGCGCAGGAGCGCCGTGCGGCCGCCGAAGTGGAGCAGATCGAGGAGGACCTGGAGCTCGACGGCATCTCCTATACGCCGGTCGACGACGAGGAGCCCTCCGAGGATTCGGGCACGAGATCCCGTCGCCGTCGCCGCTCCCGTCAGAACCGTGCCGACGACAGCCGCGGCAACGGCGAGTCGGACAGCAGCCAGTCCGCGGCGCAGCAGGATGAGCCGGCCAAGCCGTCGTCCCGCCGCACACGCGACGAGGAAGAAGACGATGACTCCAACGTCACCCGTCGCCGTCGCCGTCGCCGCTCGCGCGCGTCCGACGAGCAGGGTGACGATGAGATGACCGTGCGCCGCTCGCGCAAGCAGCAGTACATCGACGAGATCACCGACGTCGAGGGCTCCACCCGACTGGAGGCGAAGAAGCAGCGCCGCCGCGACAACCGCCGCGAGCGCAGCCGCCAGAGCCAGCTGGTCGAGCAGGACTTCCTCGCGCGCCGCGAGCACGTGAACCGTCTCATGGTGGTGCGCGAACGCGGCCATCACACGCAGATCTCCGTCATCGAGGACAACGTGCTCGTCGAGCATTACGTCTCCGACATCCAGGAGGTCGCCACGGTCGGCAACATCTACCTCGGCCGCGTGCAGAACGTGCTGCCGAGCATGGAGGCGGCGTTCGTCGACATCGGCCAGTCCCGCAACGGCGTGCTGTATGCCGGTGAGGTGAACTGGGACGCGACCCGCCTCGAAGGGCAGCCGCGCCGCATCGAGCTGGCGTTCAAATCTGGCGACCCGGTGCTCGTGCAGGTCACCAAGGATCCGATCGGCCACAAGGGCGCTCGCCTGACTTCGCAGGTCACGCTCGCCGGGCGTTTCCTGGTGCTCGTGCCGTCCGGCGGCATGACCGGCGTGAGCCGCAAGCTGAGCGAGCGCGAGCGTTCGCGCCTCAAGGGCATTGTCTCGAAGATCGCGCCGAAGGACATGGGCGTGATTATCCGCACCGCGGCCGAAGGTGCCAAGGAGGAGGCGATCGTCAAGGATCTGGAGAGCCTGGTCCGCCAGTGGGAGCGCATCAACGCCAAGCGCGAGGAGTTCTGGCACGGCAAGCGGCCGAAGCTGCTGCAGGGCGAGCCGGACGTCGCGATCCGCGTGGTGCGCGACATCTTCAACGACAATTTCGGCGAGCTGATCGTCGAGGGCGACAAGGTGTACGAGCGCATCGAGGAATACCTCGACACGATGGCGCCCGATCTCAAGGAGAAGTTGTCCAAGTGGGATCCGTCCGAGCATCAGGGCAAGGACGTGTTCGACAAGTGGCAGATCGACGCGCAGCTCAGGAAGGGCATGGAGCGTCAGGTGTACCTGCCTTCCGGCGGGTCGATCGTCATCGACCGCACCGAGGCCATGACCACGATCGACGTGAACACCGGCCGGTTCATCGGCCGCGGCAAGAGCCTTGAGGAGACGGTGACGCGATGCAACCTGGAGGCGGCCGAGGAGATCGCGCGCCAGCTGCGTCTGCGCGATATCGGCGGCATGGTCATGATCGATTTCGTCGACATGGTGATGCCCGCCAACCGCGATCTGGTGCTGCGGCGTCTGGTCGAATGCCTGGCGCGTGACCGCACCAAGCATCAGGTGGCGGAGGTCACGTCGCTGGGTCTGGTGCAGATGACGCGCAAGCGCATCGGCCAGGGCCTGGTCGAAGCGTTCTCCGAGGAGTGCCCGACCTGCCATGGCCGCGGGTTCATCCTGCATGACGAGCCGACCGTCAGCGCGGATTACGACGATCCGTATGCGCTCAAGGGCGGCGATCCGTTCATCAAGACCAACAAGCACGGCCGCGGTACGGATGTGCAGGTGCCGCAGGGCTCCTCGCCGGATATCAAGGCCAAGCTCGCGCAGATCGCCGCCGCGGCGGTCGCCGCGAACGGCACCGACGAGGATGAGTGACCCGACGCGCTGAATGAATCATGATTTCCGGTGTGTCAACCTGACACGCCGGAAATATGATTTGCGTTAGTACATGGGTCAGTGTAAATTAGATTGCTGGTGTCTGACCAGCGGCTTGCGTGCGTCAGGCAAGTAGCTTTTATAACACCATAGCAAGGAACGAAGCATGTACGCGATTGTGAAGGCCGGTGGCCATCAGGAAAAGGTCGAGGTCGGTGACGTGATTCTCGTCAACCGTCTTGAGGCGAAGAAAGGCGAGACCGTCGAATTCCCGGTCGCGCTGGTTGTGGATGGTGCCAAGGTGACGCTGGGCGCCAAGGATCTCGCCGCGGTGTCCGCCAAGGGTGAAGTCATTGACGACGAGGCCAAGGGCCCCAAGATCAACATCATGAAGTACAAGAACAAGACCGGCGTGACTCGTCGCAAGGGTCACCGTCAGAAGCTGACCGCCGTGAAGATCACGGCGATCGCCTGAGCCAATACAGGAAGGATCTGAATCATGGCACATAAGAAGGGTGCTTCCAGCTCGCGCAACGGTCGCGATTCGAAGCCTCAGTACCTCGGCGTCAAGAAGTTCGGCGGCGAAGCCGTCGTCGCCGGCAACATCATCATTCGTCAGCGTGGCACCAACTTCCACCCTGGCCAGAACGTCGGCATGGGCAAGGATCACACCCTGTTCGCGCTGACCGACGGCAGCGTGAAGTTCGGCGTCCGTCACGACCGCAAGGTCGTCGACGTCATCGCCGCCTGAGCAATACCGCATTAAGCGTCAAGCCGCATCCCACCCGGGTGCGGCTTTTTTGTTTGCCGCCCTAGCGCATTCCCGGCATGCCCGCACCGCACGGCGCATCCCCACAGAGCCGTCACGCCTGTGCCATGCGATGTCACGCCTCCCTCATCAGGCACCACATCACTCTCCGAGGAGCCCCCCCAACCTCCTCTGGTACACCGGTACATTACGGGTTGAAATAGCCGATTCCGGCAATTCCCCGTGTGAAATCGCCGTTTTCAGGCCCCAAAACGACCATTTGGCACGGGGAATTCCGGATAACGGCTATTTCAACCCGTGTTTTGGCGCATGGCGACGCTTATCGGGGCTTGGAATGGTGTCGCTGCGATCACGGTCGGCCTTTCCGGGCTTAGACGGGTAGCGGGGGAACATGCCTGCTGGCCCACATGTGTGGGTTACGAGTGCGGCGCGCGGCCCGACATCACGCGTGTCATGGTTGTATGCCCATATCTCTGAGCTGCCGGACGATTCGTCCCGGATTGTCAAGATCCCTGTAGTACATGCGCACCATGCCGATCGCATACTGCGACATGCATTGCTGGCGTTTCCGTTCCTCATCCACTACTTCGCGAATTTCCCGGCCTGAAGTCATATGCGGATCCACATACTTGCGAACGCCATCGAATTCCCCGACGATTACCGAGCCGTCTTCACGCTTCCAGAGAAAATCACTGCGATGCTTACGGCCGGGATGATCGAGACAGGGGAATTCCACCTGAATGTCGTCAGGAGGGCAGCCGGCATCATGCAACATGCCGCGGGCCTCGGATTCGCCGCCGTTCTCGGCACGCCGATCTGCAAGCGCGAACGCGCGCTCGACGGCGGCGCGGTTGCGTGAGTATTTCACGCTGGAGGGATACGCCCGGAGCACGGATTCGCTCACGAGGCCGTTGCGGAGCGCACAATCCGCCGGCCCGAGGGCGTAGCGCAGAGGCTGGCATGCCGCGAGGTCGAACAGTGTCTGCAGCAAGCTGATGACCTTCACTCCCTGGACCACGGTGATGTCCGGATGCGTGATCGCGTGATGCGATATGTGCCCGGTGTCCTGATGATGCGCGCCGGGGCTCGCGACGATGCAAATTGGGAATGCCAGCCGATAGGAGCAGTCGAGCCCGTGCATGATGGCGGCCGTAGGACCGCAGAACACCCAATCAGGATGTTGGATGGCGAGCGCTCGTACGATATGGCGAACCTGTTCATGCGGATCAAGCGATTCCCAATACGTGGGCTCTGCGTACAGGCCGCGGAAGACTCTCAGCACGGCGCCGGTCTTCACTCTCCTGCGTATTGCCTGTATGTCCGTGTTGGTGGAGGGAATGGCGCAGCGTCGCTCCTGCCGTGCAACGGCGAAAAGTCTGTCCAGCGAATGACGCGTCCCCATATGCCAAGTGTAGGGGGTCTGGGCTCGCGACATCTGCGAATTCGCGATGAGCCTATTCCGACGGGAAATCCGGATGATGGCGGAGCATACGGTGGTGTGCAAGGCATCCATTCGATTGCGCATAGGCGGCGACGGCCCACATTCGCGCGTCATGTGTTGTGCCCTCTCATCATGTATCGTGTTTCCCGCGTCATGTGTTGTAACCCCCGTGCGTCCCCTCCGGTACCGTGCCTCCCTCATCAGGCACCACATCACTCTCCGAGGAGCCACCCCACCCTCCTCTGGTACACCGGTACATTACGGGGTGAAATAGCCGTTATCCGGAATTCCCCGTGCTAAATGGTCGTTTTGGGGCCTGAAAACGGCGATTTCACACGGGGAATTGCCGGAATCGGCTATTTCAACCCGTAATTTGAGCACTTGTGAAGACCTCCGCACGGATTGGGGGGGGGCAGAGCGACCGGGGCTGCTCCGCTGCGGGCGGAGTGAGAGAACCTGGGGAGAACCGGGGGTCAAGGTAAGGTAGAGCGTTATGAGTGATTTTGTGGATAGAGTGACCGTTCATGTCAAGGGCGGCGACGGCGGCAATGGATCCGCCGGCATCAGGCGCGAGAAGTACAAGCCGTTGGCAGGCCCGAACGGCGGCAACGGCGGCAACGGTGGTTCCGTGGTGTTCGTGGCCGACACGAACGCCACCAGCCTGCTGGACTACCGGTTCATGCCGCATCGCAACGCCGGCGACGGCACGATGGGTCTGGGCGACGTCAAGGACGGCTCCAAGGGCGCCGACCTGATCCTGCCGGTGCCGCTCGGCACTGTGATCTTCGCCGCGGTCGGCGCTCAAGGCCGTCCCAAGCGTCCGGGCGAGCAGCTGGCTGATCTGCGCCATAACGGCGACAAGTTCGTCGCGGCTGCGGGCGGCGCGGGCGGTCTGGGCAACGCGGCGCTGGCCAACAAGACCCGCCGCGCTCCGGGTTTCGCTCTGCTGGGCGAACCGGGCGAGGAACGTGATGTGATCCTGGAGCTCAAATCCATCGCCGATGTAGCGCTGGTGGGCTTCCCGTCGGCCGGCAAGTCGAGCCTGATCGCCGCGATGAGCGCCGCCAAGCCGAAGATCGCCGACTACCCGTTCACCACGCTGGTGCCTAACCTGGGTGTCGTCGTCGCAGGCGACCACCGCTATACCATCGCCGACGTGCCCGGCCTGATTCCCGGCGCATCGCAGGGCAAGGGTCTGGGATTGGAGTTCCTGCGCCACATCGAGCGCACGGAGATCATCGCCCACGTCATCGACTGCGCGACGCTGGAGCCTGGCCGCGACCCGGTTTCCGACTACCATGCGCTGGAGCATGAGCTCGCCGAATACGCCGACAAGCTGGAACTGCCGCTGGGCGCCATCCCGATTCCGGAACGCCCGCGCATCATCGTGCTCAACAAGGTGGATGTGCCGGAGGCCAAGGAGCTCGCCGATTTCGTGCGCCCGGACTTCGAACGTATGGGATTGAAGGTGTTCGAGATCTCCACGGCTTCTCATGAGGGGCTGAAGGAGCTGAACTTTGCGCTGGCGGCCATGGTCGCCGACATGCGGCAGGAGGTCGCCAGCCGCGAGCAGGCCGAGGAGGAGGCGCGTGTCGTCATCAATCCGTTGGAGAACCGGTCGAATCGTCGCCGTGCGGCTGCGAACGGCACTGCCGATTTCGCCGTGGCCCGCAAGGAGGGCGATGGCGGTTTCTGGTACGAGGTGACCGGCGCGAAGCCCGAACGTTGGGTGGTGCAGACCAATTTCGACAATGACGAGGCCGTCGGCTATCTGGCCGACCGACTCGCCAAGCTTGGCGTCGAGGACGAGCTGCGCCGGCTGGGAGCGAAGCCGGGTGACGAGGTGCGTATCGGCAAGGGGCAGCGTGCCGTGTCGTTTGATTGGGATCCGACCATCGCCGCCGGCGCGGAGATGCTTGACGGCGCTCAGCTGGGTGCCCGCGGCCGCGATCTGCGTCTTGAGGATCAGGAGCCGGGCGGCCGTCGCCGTACCAATGCGGAGCGTCGTCGTCAGTACCACGAGATGATGGACGCCAAGGCCGCGGTGCGCGAGGCCATGATGGCCGAACGTCAGGCCGGTCACTGGGCCGATCCGAGCGTCGACGACGACCGTCACGACGAGCAGAGCCTGTTCGGTCGCGGCGAGGACGGCGACGAGAATGACGGCGGTCTGGCCTGACGCCTGGCCACCCCCAGTCAGCTTCATTGCCAGCCCCCGCCCGCGGGGGCTGGCGCGGAGCGACTGAGGATGGCTGGCACATTCGTCTGCGGTTCCACCAGCGCGGCGGCCGCAGCGTGGAACGGCGGCGTCCTATGACACCGGCGTCTGTGATGATTCAAGATATACGTGATCGGGAAGGGAGTGCGTGTTGTCCGTCACTGAATCGGATGTGCGCCGCGCCATCGCAGGCGCACGGACCATGGTCGTCAAAGTCGGTTCGAGCTCGTTGACGCAGCCGTCCGGGCATCTGGATGTCAAGAAGCTGAACTCCCTGGTGGCCGCGCTGTCCGCCGCCTCGGCGCAGGGCGCCCGCGTGGTGCTGGTGTCGTCGGGCGCCATCGCCGCGGGTTTTGGCCCGCTCGGCTTCGAGAGCCGTCCGAGTGACGTGGCGACGCAGCAGGCCGTCGCCGCGGTCGGCCAGGGGCTGCTGATGGCGCAGTATGAGGCCGCGTTCGGTCGTTTCGGCGTTCGGGTCGGCCAGATTCTGATCACTGCCGAAGACACGATCCGCGCGGTCCAGTACCGCAACGTGCAGCGCACGCTGAACCGTCTGCTGGAACTCGGCGTGGTGCCGATCGTCAACGAGAACGATTCGCTGGCGAGCAACGAGATCCGTTTCGGCGACAACGACCGGCTTTCGGCACTGGTGGCAAACCTCGTCCGGGCCGATGCGCTGGTGCTGCTCACGGATGTGGACGGCCTGTATACAGCTCCGCCGAGCACGCCGGGTGCCCGCCGCATCGGCTTTGTGCCGAATGTGATCGACACGATCGGCGACGTGCAGGTCGCCGGTTCGTCGTCCGGGGTCGGCACGGGCGGCATGGTCACCAAACTGGATGCCGCCCGCGTGGCGGCCGTGTCGGGCATTCCCGCCGTGCTGACGAGCGCGACGAACACCGGCCCGGCGCTGATGGGCGATCCGGTCGGCACGGTGTTCGCGCCGGTGAAGCACCGCGGTTCATCGCGTCGGCTGTGGATCGGCTTCGCGTCCGACCCGCGTGGAGCCTTGGTGGCGGATGCCGGTGCGGCCAAGGCGGTTCGAGGCGGGCGCGCGAGTCTGCTCGCCGCCGGCGTCGTGGAGGTTCACGGCGAATTCTCCGCCGGAGACCCGGTGTGGATTGATGACGAGGCGGGCGCGCATCTGGCTCGCGGGCTCGCGGGCTTCGACTCCGAGGAGATCCCGCAGATGCTCGGCCGCAACACCGCGCAGCTCAGGCGGTTCCTGGGCGACGAGTTCGCTCACCCCGTGGTGCACCGCGACAATCTCGTGCTGGTCTGATTCGTCGCGCAACGAGAGCCGCCGTGCCGGGCGTAGCCGGGGTCTGCTGTTTTTCGTGCTCTGGGTTTAGCATGGATGGCATGACTATGGCTGACTGGCAGACTTTTTCCGACCGTATCAACAATGTGGCACCGAGTGCGACTCTTGCCGTCGATTCTAAGGCGAAGGCGATGAAGGCCGCCGGCGTCGACGTGATTGGCTTCGGCGCGGGAGAACCCGATTTCCCGACTCCCGCGGATGTCGTGGATGCCGCCGTCAAGGCGTGCAACGACCCGCGCAACTACAAGTACACGCCCACCGCCGGCTTGCCCGAGCTGCGCGAGGCGATTGCGGCCAAGGTGCTGCGTGACTCCGGCTACGAGGTGACCGCCGATCAGGTCGTGGTGACCAACGGCGGCAAGCAGGCCGTGTACGAATCCTTCCAGGTGCTGCTCAATGACGGCGACGAGGTCATCATTCCCACGCCGTTCTGGACGAGCTATCCGGAGGCCGTCAAGCTGGCCGGCGGCAAACCGGTCGAGGTGTTCGCCGGCGCCGACCGTGGTTTCGAGCCCGACATCGCCGCCATCGAGGCCGCTCGGACCGAGCGCACGAAGGCCATCATCATCACCTCCCCGAACAACCCGACCGGTGCCGTGTGGAGTCGCGAGACGATCCGCGCGATCGGCGAGTGGGCCGTGGAGCACCACGTGTGGGTCATCTCCGACGAGATCTACGAGCACCTCAACTATGACGGAGCCAAGACCGCATACGTCGGCGTCGAGGTCCCCGAATGCCGCGACCAGCTGCTGGTGCTCAACGGCGTCGCCAAGACCTACGCGATGCCCGGCTGGCGAGTTGGCTGGATGGTCGCCCCCGCGCCCGTCGCCAAGGCCGTCGCCAAGCTGCAGGGCCATTTGAGCTCCAACGTTTCCAACGTTCCGCAGCGAGCGGCGCTCGCCGCCGTCGCGGGTTCGCTCGACGAGGTGCATATGATGCGCGAGTCATTCGATGCCCGCCGCAAGGCCATTGTCGCCGCCCTGAACGATATCCCCGGCGTCCACTGCCCGACGCCCACCGGTGCGTTCTATGCGTTCCCCGATGTGACCGGCCTGCTGGGCAAGCCGCTCGGCGAGAACGGCACCGTCGTGAACACGTCTTCCGAACTCGCCGCGGCGCTGCTGGACGAGGCCCATGTCGCCGCGGTTCCGGGCGAGGCGTTCGGCGCTCCCGGATACCTGCGTTTCTCGTATGCGCTGGCCGATGACCAGCTCGCCGAGGGCATGCGCCGGTTCCGCCGCTGGGTCGGCTGAAACCGTTGCAAGAGGTCGTGCGCGGTATCTGCCGCGCACGCCGCGGCACGCCGATTACGCGCCGGTCGAGACACGCGATTGGACGAAATCGGCAATACCCGCTAGTATGGCCTCTTGGCGGTTTTGCCAAGTAACGGACACGTAGTCTTGCGTGCCGGGTACAGTGGGCAAAGTTCACTTAGGGAAGTGGCGCAATTGGTAGCGCAACGGTCTCCAAAACCGTAGGTTGTGGGTTCGAGTCCCGCCTTCCCTGCCAAGTATTTGCAACCAACACACAAAAGGATGAACATGGCGAAGGCAAGCAAGGCGGAGAAAGCGGTCAAGCCGAATGTATTCATGCGCATCGGCCTGTTCATCAAGCAGATTATCGATGAGCTTCGCAAGGTGGTCACCCCCACTGCGAAGGAACTGTTCTTCTGGTCTCTTGGCGTGTTCATCTTTGTCGTGTTGCTGATGCTCCTCGTCACGGGCATGGATTTCGGTCTGGGCAAGCTCGTGCTGTGGGTGTTCGGCTGATCCATCGACCCTGAAGGTGAAAGTTACGCATGACTGATGAAGTGAATCTCGATAACCTCGACGCACTGGCGGATCTTCCCGATTCGGCCGACACGGCCGTTGAAGCCGATCCGGTTGCGGACGCGGCGGTTGATTCCATCAATGACAATGCCGAAGAACAGCCCGTCGCGGCTGATGACGCCGTTGAATCCGGCACCGCCGAAAACGATGCGGAAGCGTCCGGCGACGCCGACGAGCAGGAATCCGAAGAACTCGACGCGGGCGCAAAGGCCGTTGAGGAGTTCTCAAAGTCGCTGCGCACCCTGGAAGGCAAGTGGTATGTGCTCCACACCTATTCCGGTTACGAGAAGCGCGTGAAGACGAACGTCGAATCCCGTGTCGTCAGCTTTGGCCTGGAAGACAAGATCTTCCAGATCGAAGTGCCGATGGAGGAAGTCGACAAGCACACCGACAAGGGCAAGAAGGTCATCACCCGCGTCCGCGTTCCCGGCTACGTACTCATCCGCATGTGGCCCGACGAGGATGCCCGTCGTATCGTGCGCGAGACCGAAGGCGTGACCGGCTTCGTCGGCCCGACCAAGGATCCGGCGCCGCTGTCCCGCAAGGAAGTCGTCGCCATGCTGGCGCCGATGATCGCCTCCGAAGCGCTCAAGAAGGCCGGCGATAAGCCTGCCGCGGCCAAGAAGCGCGTTGTCGAGGTGTCTTACGCCGTCGGCGATCAGGTCACCGTCATCGACGGGCCGTTCGCCACGATGGCCGCCGTCGTCTCCGATGTCGAACCCACCACGCAGAAGCTCACCGTGCTGGTTTCCATCTTCGGGCGCGACACGCCGGTGGAACTCGGCTTCCATCAGGTGGAGAAGCTTCAGTAAGTCGTCAGACGTTGTTTGCATGAACGGCGGTCGGTTTTCCGGCCGCCGTTTTGCGTTGCCGGCACCATTTGTGCCACGACATGCCACGCACGTACAATGGCTCTCATGGCATCCAAAGGAAAACCGTCACCGCGTTCCGCGGTCAAGCCGCTGTCCAATGCACAAGTGAGCAGGCTCGCCAAGGCGCACACGCTCGTCGATCCGATGCACGACCTGCCGACCGGCCCGGATCGCACGATCAACGAGGCCGAAATCGCCGCGCAGAACCCCAAGGGCACCTCACGGCTGCTCAAGGGCGTTGATGTCGTGTTCCGCGCAAGCTGCAGGACGTACGCCTGGGGGCTCGACAACATCCCTGAAACCGGCCCGTTCATCACCGCGGCCACGCATGTGACCATGTTCGACGTGTTCGTGCCGATGGCGTCGCTGTTCCACATGGGCCGTCGCCCGCGCTACATGGCGAAGGCCGAGATGGCGCACTGGCCTCTGATCGGCAAGTGGTTCCAGATTGTAGGCATGCAGCCGGTTCAGCGCCGGTCCGGCAAGGCACGAGCCATCGAGGAGACCTCGGTCGAGATTCTGACGAGCGGCCGCCCGCTGACCGTCTGGCCGGAGGGCACGGTGACCCGCGACCCGAAGAAATGGCCGATGAGCATGAAGAACGGCGTCGGCGTGATCGCACTGGAGGCATCGCGCCGACTCGGATACCAGGTGCCGCTGTTCTGTGCGGTGACGTGGGGTGCGGCGAGCATCAACCACTGGTGGCCGTGGCCGCGCAAGAACGTCGTCATGTGCTACGACGCGCAGCTGGATTACGCTGATCTGCTGGTCGACAGCGAGTCGTGGGGCGATGAGCCGCCCGTGGAGCTCGCCGACGAGCTGACCCGCCGGGTACGTGTGCGCATGACGCAGGTCATGGCGGAGATCCGCGGCGAGCGTGCTCCCTCCGGCTACTGGGATTACCGTACGATGAGCCGCGTTACCGACTGATTCCCGAACACGACGGACATCCGAGACGCCCGCGCAGCGCCATGCCGCGCGGGCGCGTTCATACCTGCGCGACGTGCGCATGGAGGTCTCGTATCCGGGGCTGGAGTAGGGTAGTGGGTTATGAAATGTACTGTATTGGGTGCCGGCGCATGGGGCACCACTTTTGGCCAGGTGATGGCGGACGCGGGCAATGACGTGACGATGTGGGCCATCGAGCCCGAAATCGTGGAGGGCATCCGCGACCGGCACCACAATGCCGTTCGTCTGCCGTCCGTCGCCAAGCTGCCCGACAACATGACCGCCACGGGCGACCGGGCGCAGGCCGTCAAGGACGCCGATATCATCGTCGTCGCCATCGCCGCCCAGTTCGCGCGCGTGGCGCTCGCCGAGTTCAAGGACCTGATTCCCGATACCGCCGTCGTCGTCAGCCTGATGAAGGGCATCGAGCGGAACACCAAGAAGCGCATGGATGAAGTGGTCCGCGAGGCCCTCGACCTGCCGGCTGAGCGTTTCGCCGCGGTTTCCGGACCGAACCTGAGCAAGGAGATCGCCGACCGTCAGCCGGCCGCCACGGTCGTCGCCTGCGAGAATCTGGACAATGCGCGCAAGGTGGCGTCCGCCTGCACGACCAGTTACTTCAAGGCGTTCATCACTTCCGACGTGATCGGACTGGAGATGTGCGGGTCGTTGAAGAACGTCGTCGCGCTCGCAGTCGGCATGGCCCGTGGAGCCGGATACGGCGAGAACACCGCCGCGATGATCGAGACGCGTGGACTGGCGGAGCTGACCGCGCTTGGCAAGGCCGCAGGTGCCGATCCGAAGACGTTCGCCGGTCTCGCCGGCGTGGGCGATCTGACCGCCACCTGCGGCTCGCCCCTGAGCCGCAATTACACGTTCGGCGCGAATCTGGGCAAGGGCCTGAGCGTCGAGGAGGCCACGAAGGTGAGCAACGGCGTCGCCGAGGGCGTGCCGACCACCGACGCCGTGGTCGCGCTCGGCGACGAGCTCGACGTGCCGACTCCGCTCGCCTACGCGATGAGCCGCGTGCTGAACGAAGGCATATCCTGCCAGCAGATGCTCTCCGAACTACTCGGCACCGAGATCACCGAGGAGTAGGCTGCATTAACCACCCCCAGTCTCGCTGCGCTCGACAGCCCCCGTCAGCGGGGGCGTTAGCATATGCCCCGCAGGGAGACGGGGTGGTTCGCGCCATCGGCAAAGCTAATCTCACCGGTGCCCACCCTGCTGAGTTTGGCGGGTTTTGCAAGAGGCGAATTGTTACGGGGTGGTGCGCCATCGCACGTATTAGGCTATGACCCAGTATGTGCAAAACATGGCATGGGAGGAAAACATGGCTGAAACGGCCAAGATTCGCGTTGTGGTGATGTATGGCGGCAAGGCCGACGAGCATTCGATTTCCTGCATTTCGACTGCCGGCGTGCTGCGTGCGCTTGACACCGACCGGTTCGAGCCGGTGCCAGTGGGCATCACCAAGCAGGGCCAGTGGATCGTGGACGGCGAGGACCCGCGCGGATGGGATATGGCCGACGGTCTGCCGGTCGTCGAGAAGACTCCCGGCTCGCGCGACGTCGTGCTGGACGTGGCGCTCGGGCAGGATGGCTTCTTCGCCCGCAACGACGACGGCACGCTGAGCTCGCTGGGGCACGTTGACGCGGTGCTGCCGGTTCTGCACGGCCCGTATGGCGAGGACGGCACGATTCAGGGTCTGCTGGAGATGATGGATGTGCCGTACGTCGGTTGCGGCGTGCTCGCGTCCGCCGCGTGCATGGACAAGCATTACACGAAGGTGCTGCTGGCCGCCGCCGGCATTCCGGTCGCTCCCGGCATCACCGTGGACGCGCGCGGCTTCGACGCGGCGTCGCGGTTCGCCGCTGATGCCGATGGTCTGCTCGCTCAGGTCGAGGAGGCCGGACTGGCGTACCCGCTGTTCGTCAAGCCGTCCCGCGCCGGATCGAGCTTCGGTGTGACCAAGGTGGAGCATGCCGGTGACGCCGCCGAGCTGGCCGCCGCCGTGTTCGAGGCGAGCCATCATGATTGGCGAATCCTGATCGAACAGGGCATCGACGCGCGTGAGATCGAGTGCGCGGTGCTGTGCCCGAAGGCCGGCAGTGAGCCGCAGGCCAGCTGGCCGGGCGAGATCGTGCTCGACAAGCGCAACAGCGGCGGCGACCAGTTCTACGACTTCGACAGCAAGTACATGGATTCGTCGGCGAGCCATGTGGAGGTGCCGGCGAATCTGCCTCAGGAGACTCTGCAGCAGGTGCGCGAGACCGCGATCAAGGCGTTCAAGGCGGTGGATGGCGCCGGCCTGAGCCGCGTGGACACGTTCGTGACGCCGGACGGCGAGGTGATGGTCAATGAGATCAACACGATGCCCGGTTTCACGCCGATCTCCATGTATCCGAAGGCATGGGAGGCGACCGGCATCGGCTATACCGAGCTGATCACCAAGCTGATCGACGGCGTGCTGCGCTAGAAACCGACGGCACGGTTAGGAGAAACACTATGGGAAAACATGTTGGCGGCAAGCTGGTGCTTGCCGGAGCCGTAGCCGCGGGCGCCGCGGTCTGGGCCATCAAGCCGCGTTCGTTCAGCGACAAGCAGCGTCATTTCGTGCCGTCGGTTCCGGACGTATGGTATGCGCATCGTGGCCTGCATGACGCGGGATCGGGACTGACGCCGGAGTATGCGGCGCACAGCGGCGAGTATGTGGCGCTGGCGCGTCGCTGCGCATTGCGCGCGGGATACGGGACCGCTGACTTCAGCGGCTCTATCGCCCCGGAGAATTCGCTGGCTGCGTTCGCCGCCGCCTGTGAGGCCGGATTCGGCATCGAATTGGACGTGCAGCTCACCAAGGACGGCCGCGTGGTGGTCGTGCATGACGATAACCTGTTGCGCGTGGCCGGAGATCCGCGCAAGATCGCCGACCTGACGTATGAGGAGCTGTCGCGCATCCCGCTGTTCCCCGCGCCCGCGAAGCCGGGGGATGCCGAGGCGGCGCCCGTCGCCGACCCGGTGGCCGCCGCACAGTTCGCTCCGCAGGGCTACTACCAGCACGTGCCGCTGTTCGTCGACGTGCTGCGCGTGATCGCGGGACGTGTACCGGTGATCGTGGAGTACAAGTTCACCGACAACGCCGCGTGGGGCGAGCGGGCGGACGAGCTGATGGAGAAGGGCGACCAACTGCTGCAGGCGTATGACGGCCCGTATGTGATCGAGTCGTTCCATCCGGGCGCGGTCAACTGGTACAAGGAGCACCGTCCGGAGGTGTGCCGCGGCCAGTTGGCAGAGCCGGCGTCGCTCACCGGTACCGGGGTCAAGGAGTGGCTGGCCGGGCTGTTGGCGTTCGATTGGATCTCCCGTCCGGACTTCGTGGCGTTCGACTGGCAGGGCGGCCCCTCTCCGCAGCTGCGGGCCGCACGCTGGATGGGCGCGATACCGGTGTCGTGGACGGTTCGCAGCGCGGATGAACTCGCCGAATGCGACCAGTATTTCGACCGCCACATCTTCGAGTCGTTCGTTCCGGATAGCAAATAGTCCTTTTATATAGTGCGTGCCCCCGTCGCGAAGCGACTGGGGGCATTAGCGTCCGTAAGTGCGCACCGAAACGACAAGTGGGGGCTGCGGACGTTTTCTTGGAGATAATCACGCAGCCATTCCTTGGCTCTGAC
>OFME01000393.1_pt1 | contig 34079 bp, 31 predicted proteins | sample 1541381 | NCBI WGS metagenome assembly OFME01 (sample SAMN04209243, study PRJEB22552) | human gut metagenome | biome: gut; material: feces | host: Homo sapiens | place: USA: Oklahoma
TGGACAGCGGCTCGTCCAGCAGGAATACATCAGGGTCGCGCACCATAGCGCGTCCCAGTGCGACACGCTGACGCTGGCCGCCGGACAACGCCTTAGGCTTGCGGTTCAGCAGATGCTCCAGATCCAGAATTTTAGCTACTTCATGAACCTTCCGGTCGATTTCGTCCTTCGGCATCTTCTGAAGCGACAGTCCGAACGCCATATTCTTGTAAACCGTCATATGCGGATACAGCGCGTAGCTCTGGAAAACCATCGCAATATTGCGGTCCTTCGGCGCAACGTCATTGACGCGGCGCTCGCCGATATACATATCACCGTCCGTGATCTCCTCAAGACCTGCGATCATACGCAGCGTAGTCGATTTACCGCAGCCGGAAGGGCCGACCAGCACGACAAATTCCTTGTCCGCGATTTCAAGATTAAGTTTCGGCACTACTTCAACGCCGCCGGGATATACCTTTCTAATATTCTGTAAAGAAATCTTTGCCATTCCTTGATTCCTCCTTATTCGTTTGCACTTACTTCAAACAGTCGTGCCGAGATATTCACCGGCAGCTCGACCGCAAGTTCGCCGCTTTCCTTGTGCCATGCGCAGCGGCACGCGGCATTCTGCGGATAGAGGCACTTTACACTTGCGTCTTTTCCGCGCAGATGCGAAATGGGAAGCAGACAGGTATCGTTTCCGCTGTCGCTGCGCCATACCGCAATATAGTTTTTGTTTCCGGCTTTCAGTCCGAGAGATACCCACGAATCCCCGTACGAGGACAGACCCAGTGGCCAGAACGGAACCGCCCGCCGAATATCCTGCCGGATGCTCTTGTAGCATGCAATGCCTTCCTTCACCAGCGCGAACCGAGCCGGGCTGAGATTGACCAGATGGCCACTTTGGTGAATGCGAAGCAGCATTGCGTTGACCATGTTGAAAATCGTTTCTTCTTCATCACCGTCGGTCAGCGGATAGGACCACACCGCAGCCTGCTCCGGGGTGACCGCCGCCGGTGCATTGGCGGCCAGAGTCGCGTACTGCCGGTAATCGGTCTGGTCGCTTGTGGACTGAAGGCTGTGCCGTGCCAGCATCGCATAGTCCGTCCGCATGCCGCCGCTTGAGCAGTTTTCTATGACGAGCTCCGGGTATTTTTCAAAAATATGATCGATCCATGCCAGATACGCCCGGTTATGCTCCAGCAGACCCTGACCCGTGCTGTCGGCCTGCTGATCGGTACCGGTGCCCGGCTCGATGTTGTAATCCATCTTGATATAGCCGACGCCGTATTCATTGACCATGCGGTCGATCACCCGCTCGGCATAGTCCCGAACCTCCGCATTGCGGAAATCGAGCTGATAGCGCCCCTTATCGCACACACGCCTGCCGTGCCGCATGAAGAACCAGCTGTCCGGAAGCTGCTTTGCCAGCGGACAGTTGACGCCCATGACTTCCAGCTCCAGCCATGCGCCTGGGATCATGCCCGCGTCGCGTATGGCATCCATGACCTCTTTGAAGCCGCCCGGGAAGCGCTTTTCCGAGGGGCGCCACTCACCGACGCCGTCCCACCATGCGCCGTCCGCATACCATCCGCAGTCTACGACAAAGTATTCGCATCCTGCTTCCCGCGCCTTCGGAATCATTTCCAGTTCCTTCTGCGTCGTGGGGTCACCGGACAGGCAGTTCATATAGTCATTGAAAATGACCGAGAGCTGCTCATTGTCACGATTCGGGCGGCGTATCCGCCGTCGGTATTCGGTCAGTGCAGCCATAGCGCGATCCATGCCTGCGGTTTCCACACCGATGCAGGCAGGAACCGAAACAAAGGTCTCGCCCGGCATCAGCTGCTTCCACCAGTGGTTATGCAGCTCATCCGGACCGCCAAGCTCCAGATAATACTGCCCTTCGTAGTCACTGATCTCCCAGTGCCACGAACCGTTATGTTCGATCTGCCAGTAAAGCGATACGCCGGCTTCCGTATCCTCGAGATACGCCATCGGAAGATACTCCTTGGTAGACCAGTTGCCCGTATTGCTCACCGAAAAGACCTGCGTCGATTCGGCTTCCGGATCGGAACCGGCCGTGAAGGTCAAGCCCAGATCGGAAAAGCTGTATCTGTTCCAGTGCATTTCCCGTTTCCACGAGTGGTGCGGAACGCTGAGGCGCAGCTTGCGATCCGGTCGAATCAGGCCCTCTTTGCCGAGTCCCATCAGACAGAACGAGGAGAGCGCTTCCAGCCCCTGCGCTTCAGTCCCGCAGTTGGTTACCTCGGTCCAGCTGCGGACGACCGGAATGCCGTCATAAAACTGATAATGCATGGTCAGATGCAGTCCGGTTTCCTCGTGAACGGTCTCCCATTCCAGCTTGCGGCCGGTGTCATTCCGGCTGTCGCGGAAATCCAGATACTTCATTTCATATCCGGGCGAGGTCTCTACGATTTTCGCACCATGCCAGTTGCTGGGGCGATTGCGTCCGGTCACCTGTATCTCAGAGGGGAAATACAGGTCCTTTTCTCCCTGCCGGACGAGTGTGTTCTCGTCCAGCGGAAGGGCGGAGAAATGCATCAGCCGGACCTTATCGCGGCGCACCTCAAAGACCATATGGATACCGTTTTCGTTGATTGCGATACGCTTCATGGCAAACCTCCATCAGCCCTTGACCGAACCGCTCATCAGACCGGCAAGGAAGTATTTCTGAAGGAACAGGAAAATGATCGTGACCGGCAGGACCGAAATGACGGATGCCGCCATCAGGCCGCCCCAGTCTACCAGGTTCGCGCCTTTGAAAAGCATGATAGCCGGCGTCAGCGTGCGCAGCTTATCGGACGAAATCAGAACGTAGCCGAACATGAACTCGTTCCACGCATTGATGAACGCATACAGACCGGTCGAAATCAGACTGGGAATCGAAACCGGAAGAATGACGCGGATCAGCGTCTTTGCTTTGGAGCAGCCGTCGATCTCGGCGGCTTCCTCCAGGTCGATCGGTACCGTGTCAAAAAAGCTGCTCATCATAAAGGTGCAGAGCGGAATGACGAACGTGGTGTATGCCAGCACCAGAGAAATGTGCGTCTCCAGCATATGCATCTGCTGCATGATCATATACAGAGGTACCAGAAGAAGAACGCCCGGTATCATCTGCGACAGCATCATCATGAAGTTCGAAGTCTTCACGATGCGCTTGCGGTAGTAACGGCTCAGCGCATAGCCGGCCAGCACCGCAATGATCATGGAGATGAGCGTTGCGGCGAGAGAAACGACAAAGCTGTTCTTAATATAGGTAAGAAAGCCGTTATCGACCAGTACGCGACGGAAGTTATCGATCGTTGGATTGTCGATCAGCAGCGAAGGAACTGCCGAACGGATCTCATCCTTCGGTTTCAATGCAGAAATCAGCATCCAGAAGAATGGAAAAACACAGATGACCGCCAGAATGCTGATCAGAATGTAGGTAACGGCGGAAACAGCCGCCCTTGTTTTTTTACTGCCCATTTTTTCCGCCCCTTTCTCAGCCTGCCTGGCTGTTGATTTTTTCTCGTTTGCGGTAATAGAATACGAACAGGATTGTCATGACCGTAAACATCATGGTAGACAACGCGGACGCTGCGCCGACATTGAACTTTTTCATCGAATAGCGATAGATCATGATCGGCAGCGTTTCGGTAGCGTAGTTCGGACCGCCCTCTGTCATGACCCAGATAAAGTCGAAGTTGATCGCGGTCCAGATGACATGGATGAATACGATGACCAGCGATACCGACTTCAGCTGCGGCAGCGTAATGCGGAAGAAGCGGGTGAACATGCCCGCGCCGTCGATCGCCGCTGCCTCCGACAGATCGCCGGGAATCGACTGCATCGCAGCCAGGAAAGAAATCGTGTAGTACGGGAAGCTGCGCCAGATATTTACGAAAATGACTGTCGCCATAGCAAATCTGGCGTCGCCGAGGAAGTTTATCGGAGCCTGGACGATATGCAGATGAGTCAGCAGGTAGTTTACAATGCCGAAATCTGTATTGAGCATCCAGTCCCATGTCATGCCTGCAACGATGATCGGAACCAGCCAGGGAATAAAGACGCAGGTTCGGAAAATCGCGCGGCCCTTGAATTTCTGATTCAGCAGAACAGCTGCCAGCATGCCGACGATATACTCACCGGCTACCGAGCACACTGTCCAGATTACGGTGTTTTTCGCATCATTCCAGAAGTGTTCATCATTGAGAATTGTCTTGAAGTTATCCAGACCTGCAAATCCGGAAACATTGGGCTTTATCAGGTTTACCTGAGAAAACGCATCATGGATTACCTTGCCCAGCGGATAGGCAATCATTACCGCCAGAAACAGCAGAGCGGGCGCCAGCATGATCCAGGCTGTCCGGTTGTCTCTTTGGTCGCGTGTTAAGTATTTTTTCTTCTTTTCCGGCATATTTCTCCACCTTTCTCCAGGATTAAGAGTATGCATACCGGAACGGCTTCCGCTCCGGTATGCACCATTTTCTTTTTACGAAGCGCTCAGCTCGCCGGACTCTTCCAGAGAGGTGTTGACTGCATCAGCCAGCCACTCTGCTGCTGCCTGCGGCGTCATGCCCTCCTGAAGGACCTTAGCGATGGAATCGATCATAGCCTGAGAAATGCTGCCCAGCGTTACCGGCGGGAATGCAACGCCGTTATCGGACAGAGCCTGGAAATCCTCGGTCCACTTGCCCGGAACGGTTACATCGGAACGCGGAGATGCGCTGGAGTAAACGCCCTGCTGCCATTCCTTGCCGCATACGTAGGTCGCAAAGTCGAATGCTGCGTCGTTGTTCTTGCTGGTGTTGAACAGGAACAGCGGCTTCAGCTCCATGTAGGTTGCCGGCGTGCCGCCTTCCGGTACCGGAATCGGCTCTACGGTAACATCGGACATCACTTCCGGATTGGCGTCCTCTTTTTCCTGGAGCCAGTTGCCGGTTACGTAGCTGGCGGAGAAGCCGTTGACGAAGTTGTCGTCGGTCTCTTCATAGCCGAAGCTCTTGGAGTTCGGATCGACAACGCCGCTGTCGATGCAGTCCTTATAGAACTGGAACACGTCTGCCGCTGCGGCCAGCTGGTCTGCATTATCCTTCCAGGTATTCTTGTACATGCCGTCATCCTGCAGCGAGCAGATCTCAAGGCCCTTCTGCGCCAGATAAACGATCATTTCCTGCGGAGCACGCACGCCCGTGCAGGCCAGCGCATACGGATAGGTGCCGGTCTTATCCTTGAAATCCGTCATGGAAAGCACATCGTCCCAGGTAGCCGGTACGGACGCGCCGCCCTTTTCCATGATATTCTCATGGCACAGATAAGCGCGAACCGTCATTTCGTACGGCACACCGATGATCTCATCGCCGATGGACATACCCTTCATGACCGCGTCGCTCAGTACGGAAGCGTCGTCCCAGTTTGCGTAGCGGTCGGACAGGTCCTCCAGAATGCCCATGCTGTGGAATTCGCCGGTCCACTCGGGCAGGCCCCACGCAACGTCCGGCGTATTGCCACCCGCAGCCGCGGAGAGGATCTTGTCATGCAGCATGTCATAGGAGAACTCGGTATAGTTGACCTTGACGCCGGTCTGCTCCTCATACTGTGCTACCAGCTTCTTTACGTTTTCGCGCTGCGAATCCGACAGGTTGGACGACCAGACCTCAAGCGTCGTGCTGCCGTCTGCGCTGCTGCCGCCGTTAGAAGACGAACCGCCGCATGCCGCCAACGAAAGTGCCATGCTGGCTGTCAGCACGCCTGCCAGAGCTTTTTTCCACATTTTTCTCATTTTTCTCATTTTTCATACCTCTTTCTCTGTTTTTGTCCTGTTATCTCTTCCACTCTACTTCTCTGCTGCTTATTCCGCCCTCCTTATGCGCTGCCGTCCAGCAGGCGACGGCGTTTTTATTTTCAGGCCTTCTGACCGTAATAAGCGTTTTTGCCGTGCTTGCGCAGATAATGCTTGTCCAGCAGCTCCTGCTGCATCGGCTGCACGGTATTGTTGGAAACCAGCAGGTCCTGCCATGCCATCAGCGCACATTCCTCCAGCACAACGGCATTTTCTACCGCCTTTTTCGGCGTCGCGCCCCAGGTGAACGGGCCATGGCTGTGAACGATGACCGCCGGGACCTGATTCGGGTTTTTATCGCGGAAGGTCTCGACAATCACCTTGCCGGTCTCCTTCTCGTACTCGCCCGCGATCTCTGCCGGCGTCATTGCGCGCGTGCAGGGGACCGCACCGTAGAAATAGTCGCCATGCGTCGTGCCGAGCGCCGGAATCGGCATGCCGGCCTGCGCAAAGGTCGTTGCCCAGCGGGAATGCGTATGTACGACGCCGCCGATATCCGGGAAGGAGCGATACAGTTCGATGTGCGTCGGGGTGTCCGAGGACGGGCGAAGCGAACCTTCGACAACCGTTCCGTTCAGATCAACCACGACCATATCATCCGCCGTCATGTCCTCATATTCCACACCCGACGGCTTGATAACGATCAGGCCCTTTTCCCGGTCGATACCGGATACATTACCCCAGGTAAATGTGATGAGCTTGTGCTTTGGGAGCAGGAGATTGGCTTCCAGCACCTCTTGCTTGAGCTGTTCCAGCATAGCGTCTCTCCCCTCCTTATTTCAGCTTCCATGCCAGATCGGACACGAGCAGCTGCTGCTTGAGTGCCGAAATGGTGGTATCCTTCGTAATATGAACAAATTCAATGCCCATGATCTCTGCCCAGTCTTCCATCTGCTCAGCGGTAACGGCATAGGAGAGCACCGTATGATGCGCGCCGCCTGCCATGATCCATGCGTGGATACCGGTTTTCAGATCCGGCATACCCTTCCACATAACGCGGGCTACCGGCAGATTGGGCATTTCGTAAATCGGCTTGATGCATTCAATATCCTGTACAATCATGCGGAGACGGCCGCCCATATCGATCAGCGAAACGACAATGGCGTTGCCCGGATGTCCCTCAAAGACCAGACGTGCTGGTGCAGCCTTGCCGCCGATACCCAGCGGATGTACCTCGATGCGCGGCTTTTCCGCCGCAACAGACGGGCAGACCTCCAGCATATGCGCACCGAGCGAAAGCTCCTTGCCCGGCTCAAGGTCGTAGGTATAATCCTCCATGAAGGCCGTTCCGCCCGGGACGCCCTCGCTCATCTGCTTCATGATGTGCGTCAGCGCGGATACCTTCCAGTCGCCCTCGCCGCCGTAGCCGTAACCCTTTGCCATCAGGTCCTGCGAAGCAATGCCGGGAAGCTGTTCCATGCCCCAGAGATCCTCAAAGGTATTGGTATAAGCGCCGCAGCCGTGCTCATCCAGCATTTTCTGAATGGCGATCTCCTCGCGCGCCTGGTAGCGGACGGTTTCCATGTCATCGGTCGCGAACTCGTAATTCTGCTGATATTCCTTCATCAGGCTGTCGATTTCCTGCTCACTTACCTGATTCATCACTTCAACAAGATCGCCGACTGCATAGGTATTCACCTGCCAGCCGAGCTTCATCTGTACTTCGACCTTATCGCCTTCGGTCACCGCGACCTGACGCATATTATCGCCAAAGCGCATGACCTTCAGCTCGCGGCTTACGGCTGCGCCTACTGCGGCACGCATCCAGCCACCGATTTTTTCCTGTACATCTGCATCTTCCCAGTATCCTGCAACGATCTTGCGCGGCAGACGCATGCGCGCTGCGATGAAGCCGTGTTCGCGGTCGCCGTGCGCCGACTGGTTCAGGTTCATGAAATCCATGTCGATGCCTTCGTTCGGAATGTTGCGGTTGAACTGCGTTGCGAAGTGGCAGTACGGCTTCTGGAGCACCGACAGTCCGCCGATCCACATCTTAGAAGGCGAAAACGTGTGCATCCAGACGATCACGCCCGCGCAGCGGCTGTCGGCGTTTGCCGCTCGCATTACCTCCGTGATTTCATCCGGAGTCTTTGCTACCGGCTTCAATACCAGCGAGCAGGGAAGCCTGCCCGACCGGTTCATTCCCTCCGTCATGATCTGCGCGTGTTCCTTTACCTGACGGAGCGTTTCTTCACCGTATAAATGCTGAGAGCCTACAATCAGCCAAAATTCATAATCCTTCAGTGCCATGCGGTATCTTCCTTTCTGTTTTTCCCTGCGTTTTTCATACCGCCTGTATTGCGGTTTCCTCAACAGCCAGAAGTCCCTGATATGCGTGCATATAAGCGGTAAATCCGGCAATGTCCGCGGGAGCCGGATCCTTTTCGATGATTGGCATATCCGTAAAGACGTTCTGTTCCATGTACTGCGCCAGTGTCATTCCCTCTCCGCTCAGCATATATTCCGCCAGCAGCGCGATACCCCACGCGCCTCCCTCGCCGGCGTTTTCCATAACCGATACAGGAACACCTATCGCAGCAGCCATGATTTTCTGCCCTGCCTCCGGTGTCTTGAACAGACCGCCGTGGCCCATCAGCCGATCCAGCTTGACGGATTCTCCTTCGGTCAGCAGCTCCATTCCTATTTTAAGGGTTGCCACAGCAGAATACAACTGTGCGCGCATAAAGTTTCCGAGCGTCAGGCGGCTTTCCGGACGGCGTACCAGAAGAGGCCGTCCCTCCTCCATGTCAACGACCGGCTCACCCGACAGATAGTTGCAGCACAGAAGGCCGCCGCCGTCTTTTTCTCCCTCCGCCGCTTTGGAATATAGCAGCGAATAAAGTCTGTCATCACTCAGATCGCTTCCGATGCAGTGTGCGAACTCCTGAAGCATGCCTGCCCATGCGTTGATCTCCGAGGTGCAGTTGTTGCAGTGCACCATGGCAACCGGCTTGCCATCCGGCGTCGTCACCATGTCGATCTCCGGATATACCTGACTGAGCGGGCGCTCCAGCACGACCATTGCGAAAATGGAGGTGCCTGCCGATACATTGCCGGTGCGCTCGGCGACCGAGTTTGTCGCGACCATGCCGGTTCCGGCGTCGCCTTCCGGCGGACAGAACGGTGTACCGGGCTGCAGCTCGCCGGTCGGATCCAGCAGCTGTGCACCCTCCGGTGTCAGCCGGCCGGCCTGTACGCCCGCGGGCAGAACCCGTGGAAGAATGTCCAGCAGCTTCCATCTGAAATGATGCCCGGCAACCAGCCGGTCAAAGCGGTCCGCCATATCGGCGTCGTAGGTCATCGCGGCGCTGTCGATCGGGAACATACCAGACGCCTCGCCGACGCCAAGAACGCGTTCTCCGGTCAGCTGCCAATGTACGTATCCTGCCAGCGTTGTCAGGTAATCTATGGAGGAAACATGCGCTTCCTCGTTCAGAATCGCCTGATACAGGTGCGCGATGCTCCAGCGCTGCGGAATATTAAACGAAAACTGTTTGGTCAGCAGGTCGGCCGCCCGGTCGGTAATGGTGTTTCTCCATGTACGGAATGGAACCAACTGATTGCCGTCGCGGTCAAATGCCAGATAGCCGTGCATCATGCCGCTGAAGCCGATTGCATCCAGAACGGTGATCGAACTGCCGTACCGCATCCGGTACCGGTCCGCCATATCGCGGTAGCACGCCTGCAGGCCGTTCCATACCTGCTCCAGCGGATAGGTCCAGATGCCGTTGACCAGCTGATTTTCCCATGTATGACTTCCTGTTGCAAGGACCGCACCATGTCCGTCGGTCAAGACGGCCTTGATTCGTGTAGAACCGAATTCAATGCCCAGCACCTTGCGCTGCGGCGCAGGCTGTACATTGAATTGTTCCGTCATGCTCATTTGTACGCACCTTCTTTTTGCTGTACTCACCGATATGTAAGTATCTTTTGTATTTTTATTGTAGCAATTGTACGTACAAAAAGCAAGACGGGAAAATGCACTGAATTTTCCCGTCTTTTTTATTCATATTATCCAAAAAGGTATTATTTCAGGCAGCGTACAGAACCGCGTTCAACAATATTAGGCTTGATTTTAATATGTTCTCTATGCTCCGGATCTTCCAGACAGCGCATCAATACATTTGCGGCAGTTTCTCCGATATCCGCTGCCGGATAGGTCACAGTCGTCAGATTGTACAGCAGCGAGCCGGCGAACGGCGAATTATCGAAGCCGACAACCGACAGATCGTCCGGAACGCGCTTTCCGGCGCGCCGCAGCACATCGATCAGCTTTGCGGCGATTTCGTCATTATAACATACCACCGCTGTGCTGTCCGCCAGACGCTTGAGGATCATTTCATCCATAGAGCCCTCGAACAGATAGCGGACATCCTCTGTCGTGTACCACAGAATGCAGTCATCCTTGATGTGCCCGTTATTCTTCTGCATTCCCTTTACAACGCCCTCGTAGCGTTTTACGCCCTGAATATCATCGGATTTGAAAATCCCGCCGATCTGCGTATGCCCCTGGTCAATCAGATGCTGCGTGAGCAGCTCGCCCGACTGTACATCATCCATCAGTACGTAGCTGTCGTTTGCGCCGTCATAGCAGCCGTTGATAAACACCATGGGGATGCCTGCATCGCGAAAACTTTGCAGAATACCTTCGTTCGGTGTAGGGAGAGCCGTTTTGGTGCCCTCGATGATCAGTCCGTCCACACCGTCCGCCAGCAGCTTCTGCAACGCCGTCGCCTCGTCCAGCGTTTTATTGTGCGTAAGTCCCAGCGTAAACAGATAGTCATGACGGCTCAGCACCCGCTCGATGCCGTTGATGATGCCGGGAAAAATATAATCGTCTAGATACGTGGTCAGCACACCGACTCTGCGGGTGCGGGATTCGCTGCGGTTCACCCGGCCGGCATTCTGCTGACATACGAACGTGCCGCGCCCCGGCGTCCGCTTCAGCAGGCCCTCCTGCTCCAGGCCGCTGATCGCCTGCCGTATCGTCTGCCGGCTATATCCAAACTGCTCAGCAAGCTCCAGTTCCGTCGGAATCTGCTGATTCGCAGTGTATTCTCCGCTATTTATTTGGTCCCTCAGCCATTGCTGTAACAGCTGATATTTGGGCTGTGCCATACCTCATTCTCCTTGATTTGTCATTATCATTATTACATCTCCTATTATAACGTATGTTTTCATTTTTGTAAATAAAATGTACGTACATTTTTGCATATCTATTTTCTGTCAGGGTCGCCGCTCAGCCGGAGCCGGTTCTGCAGCCGCCACGTTCTGGGCGGCACCTGCATTCTGTTCTTAAACGCTTTATTGAATTGCAGCGCGCCTTCATAGCCAACCTGCTGCGCAATCTGATAAATCGGCAGATTGGTGTTGACCAGCAGCTCTTTGGCCTTACCCATTCGATAATTGATCAAATATTCCTGCAATGTGACATGCAGCGTGCTGCGAAACAGCCTTGCCAGATGGCTTCGGGTGACATTGCAGAAACCGGCAATTTCATCCAGCGAGCGAATATCCGCATAGCGCGATTCGATATAGCGCATCGCCTCCGCAATGTAGACATTGGCGATATTGATATCCGTCGTAACGTTTTTTGACTGTACCGCGGTATTTTCCATCAGTCCGTCAAAGAAAAGATGCAGTTGCCCGATAATGAACGCTTTTGAGGCATCGGGGTGGCCGAGTATCTGACGAAGCGGCTCCCGGACGCGGGAAGATACCGCATGCGCATAGCTTTGGGGGTAAAAAACCGGATTATTCCGCGTCAGGCCGCACGCACGGAGATACGACGGTACGCTCAGGCCGGTGAATACGATCCAGATATAATGCCATGGGTCGTTCTCATCAGCACGGTACATATGCGCGGTATGCGGCTCTATCAGAAAACCTTCTCCCGCCTTGACTTCAATCGTTTCGGAGAGAATATTCTGTCCTTTTTCGCCGGAGGGCTGAAGCATAACCACACCTTTTCCCGATACAACGTAATGAAAAATGTATTCATTACGAATATTCGGGCCAAAGGCATACAGCGGCGAACACTGCTGATCGCCGATTTCCAGCAGCGCTAGATCCTGGCAGGTGTTGAAATTAAAAAGATATACTACCATGTCGGTCCGTCCCTTCCGAGCTGACTTTATCAAACATATCTAATAAAATTTTATAAATTTTATCGCAGAAAAATATTTTTTGCTTTTTTAAGTCATTTGATACTTTTTATAATAGTGCTATAATCCAATTTGTCAAGACAAACCAGTCGGATTTGATCATACAATTTCAGATTTACATGATTTATGAAAGAAGGGTAATTATGGACAAGAACTTGTTTGCTGTCAATCCGCCGATGGGCTGGAACAGCTGGGACTGCTACGGTGCCTCCGTTACGGAAGAGGACCTCATCCGAAACGCGGATTATATGGCAGAGCATCTGAAGCCCTATGGCTGGGAATACGTTGTATGCGATATTCAGTGGTCGGAGCCGACCGCAGATTCTACCGCCTATCACGCCTTTGCTGAGCTCTGCATGGACGAATACGGCCGTCTGATGCCCTCCCCAAATCGTTTTCCCTCCGCCGCAGACGGAAAAGGCTTCAAACCGATTGCTGACTACATTCACAGCAAGGGACTGAAATTCGGCATTCATATCATGCGCGGCATTCCGCGTCAGGCGGTTGCAAAGAACGTACCCATCAAGGGTACCGATGTTCATGCGCGTGATATTGCTCACACGGCTTCTATCTGCGCCTGGAACTCGGATATGTACGGTCTTAATCCCGTTGCCGTCGGCGCACAGGCCTATTACGACTCTCTGTTCGAGCTGTACGCTTCGTGGGGCGTCGATTTCGTCAAGGTAGATGACATCTGCGTGGTTTACCGCCGTATCAATCAGGATTACGACTATTCCGGCAGAGAAGAAATCGAAATGATCGCCGCAGCAATTCAGCATTGCGGCCGCGATATTGTGCTGAGTCTTTCTCCCGGACCGGCCATGGTGGAACAGGCGGACCACCTGCGCAAATACGCCAATATGTGGCGCATTACCAACGATTTCTGGGACCGCTGGGAAGATATTACTGAAATGTTCATGCGCTGCCGCAACTGGAGTCCTTACGTATCGAACGGCTGCTTCCCGGATTGCGATATGCTTCCGGTCGGCCATATCTCCATTCGCGGCTGCGAGCACGGCGTTTTCGAGCGCAACACGCTTCTGACCCGCCCTGAGCAGCGCACCATGCTGACGCTGTGGTCGATTTTCCGTTCGCCGCTTATGCTTGGCTGCGAGCTGACCGATCTGGATGAATGGACGCTCGGCCTGATTACCAACCCGGAAGTGCTGGCACTGCTGAAGGACAGCCGGAACGCCCGCGAAATTCTGAATGTCTGCGACACGATTGCATGGCAGGCTGAAGATGAGCAGGGTAACACCTACCTTGCCGTATTCAATCTCGGCAATCTTCCGGCAAAGCGCGAGATCACGCTGGACAAGCTCGGTCTGTCCGGTGAATACACGGTTCACGACCTCTGGGGCGACCAGCCCGATGCTGTCGTTTCCTCCGGCATTGTATGCTCGATCGATACGCACGGCGCTGTTCTGTTTAAGCTCACGACAAAATCCTAATTCTCCTTTTCTTCAAAAACACCACCCGCAAGGGTGGTGTTTTTTTGTTCTGATCAAAATCGTCTTATTCCAATTCGCTCAGCAGCATATTCAGTTCGGATATGACATCATCCGCCGCACGGTCTGCCAGTCGAAGAACGCACGGATTGCCTGTTTTCATCGCATAGGACAGTCCCGCCTGCCGAAGCAGCTCCACATCATTTTCGTTATCCCCGAAAGCCATCGTTTCTTCTCGATTTATATGAAGATGGCGCTGCAAAACCGCAAGCGCTGTGCCTTTATCGCAGTCCTGCGGCAGCAGGTCCACCCACGCCATACCGGAAACCACAGGCCGCATCGTCCCTCCCGCAGCCTGCGCGATACGCAGACGGTATTCTTCGGTGGCGCCGTCCGGGAAATACGCCGCAATTTTCAGAAACGGCTCCGGCACCGCTGTCAGATCCTCTACAACCGCTACATCATTCCCCACAAAATATCGCATATGGTCCGCGTAAGCCGGGTCCTTTGGCTGAACATAGCACTGCATGACTCCGCTCAGCAGCGGTTCGCAGCCCTCCATCTCCAGCATGCAGCGCAGAATCTTCGTGCCGAGCGCCCGGTCGATCACCTGCTTATACAGCACACTGCCGTCGCTGATGACCAGACTGCCGTTTTCGCAGATATAGTCGATTTTGTCCGCGACAGGGGCAAACAGCCGCCGCAGATTGGTATACTGTCTGCCGCTCGCCGCCGCAAAACGAATTCCGTGCTGTTCCAGCCGTTCAATAACGTCAAACAGCGCCGGGTCTAATCGGGTCTGTCCGCCTTGCAGCAGCGTCCCGTCAATATCACTTGCGATTAAATGAATCATATGACTAAATCCCCTTATATTATAAAAGAGCTCGAGATTGCGAACGCCATAGTAGTTTTAGACTTCCGCGTGACATCGTACTTCCAACGCTCGTAATCAATTCACAATACAACCTATCTCAAATCAAAACGCCTAGACCATTACAGCTATGTGCATATCCGATTGATCCTCTATCCCATGCAGATACAGCATATCATAATAAGAAACAAAAGTCACTTATCTATATTCAAAATTCAAATTTTGACTGTAGATATTACTCTTGAACAGCAGAGCTTGTACTGTCCGTTTTTCCAATCAGATAAAATATATATTATATTCATGAGGGCCACAGGGTAATTCCCTGTGGCCTATTTTTGTTTGAAAGGAGAAGAAACATGTTCAAAAATCAAAAATTCCTGACGTGCGACGTGATGGCTGAGATTCCCTCATGGCTGATCAACCTCATGTGGCACATGGTTTTGACGATGGAAGTGCCGAGAAAGGATTACCTGCAAGTGTTTATCCTTACCAAAACGCCAACCGGTCAGCACATCGTCCATAAGCAGGAGCAGCCGCCGTACCGCTACGAGCTTGATGTGCCGTATGATGATGCCGTAAACGCGAAGGTGTTCGTCATCGACGATTTGACGCATTCTACTATGCTGCTTGCCGAAGAGTATTAAGTTTTACCAAACGAAATGGAGGAACAGACAATGAGCGAAACGAGAATTTGTGCAAACTGCGGTGCAGAATACCCAATTGAAGACATGTATCAAGCGGAAGGCGACTGGCTCTGCGAGGATTGTGCCGACCGCCTGACCGTAATCTGTGACCACTGTGCCGAGCGGGTCTACGAGGAAAACGCCGTCGAGGACGATACCCACACACTCTGCGACCACTGCTTTGATGAATACTACGTCCGCTGCGAAGACTGCAACCGCATTATTCATCGTGACCGCGCGTATTGGGATAATGACGACAACGCCTACTGCGCATCCTGCTGGGATGAGCATTGTAACATTATACACGAGTACAATTACACACCGGATCTTGTGTTTCATGGCAAGGGCCTGCGGCATTTCGGCGTGGAGCTCGAAATCGATGACGGCGGCACGGTAAACAGCAACGCGCAGAAGCTGCTTGATATTGCGAACAAGGATGCCGAGAACCTGTACATCAAGACAGACGGTAGTCTGGATGAAGGACTTGAGTTAGTCACTCACCCGATGACGCTCGAATATCAGCTGAACGAAATGCCGTGGGCGGAAGTCCTCCGCAAGGCGCAGAGCATGGGCTATCTCAGCCATGCGGCAGGAACTTGCGGCTTGCACGTTCACATCTCCCGCTTGGCATTCGGCTGTACCTACGAGCAGCAGGAGGCTGCAATTGCGCGGTTGCTCTACTTTGTTGAGAAATTCTGGACGGAACTGCTGCGATTCAGCCGCCGCACACAGTCCCAGATGAATCGCTGGGCGGCGCGGTATGGTATCCGCCTCACCCCGTCCGAGCAGATGAACCACGCGAAGAATTCCTGTGCCGGGCGCTATACGGCGGTCAACCTTACGAATGCAGATACGGTTGAAATCCGCATGTTTCGCGGCACGCTCAAACTCAATACGCTCAAAGCCACCTTGCAGATGGTCAACCATCTGGTCGAGGTGGCTGTTTCTTTGTCCGATTATCAGGTGCAGGACATGAGCTGGTTTGACTTCCTCGACGAAATCAAGGAGTCGGAGCTTATCCAGTACCTCAAGGAGCGCCGCCTGTATGTCAACGAACCCGTAAACGCAAGCGAGGAGGAATAATATGTGCAGTCTTTTCGGTTTAATCGACTTTAAGGAGTGCCTGAGCACCCATATGAAGAATAGAATTCTCAATACTCTTGCAAGAGAGTGCCAAGTGCGCGGCACCGATGCAACCGGCATCGCGTACAACTTCAATGGTCGTATGCGCATCTACAAGCGTCCGATTCCCGCTCGGAAGATGAAAATCCACATCCCGCACGGCGTCCATGTCGTCATGGGGCACACCCGCATGACGACTCAGGGTAACGCGCAGTTTAACCAGAATAACCACCCGTTTCTTGGTCACGTTGACGGAAACAGCTTTGCTCTCGCTCACAACGGAGTTCTCTGGAATGACAAAGAACTCCGTATGGAGGAAAATCTTCCGCTGACAAGCGTGGAAACGGACAGCTATGTTGCCGTTCAGCTCCTTGAACAGCAGAAAGCCCTCGACTTTGACAGCCTGCAAGCTATGGCTGAAGCGGTCGAGGGCTCTTTCGTCTTTACAGTGTTGGACAAGGATAACTCCATCTGGTTCGTTATCGGAGATAACCCGCTGTGCATGATGTTCTATGATGGCTTTATAATTTACGCCTCGACGCAGGAAATCCTCTGCAAGGCCATCAAAAAGCTGCGGCTGAAAGCGCCCACCGATATTCTGGAGCCAAAGGAGGGCGAGATTTTGAGAATCGACCGAGCAGGCCGTATCACTACCGGGGCATTTGCGCCGAGAACCAGCTATGAGCATTGGTGGCGGCATTATTCTCCATATTACCGCGACTTCTGCGTAGATGCACACGTGAACTACGATGACTTATTCAGCGTTGCAAAAGCCTTCGGTGTCTCTGCTGATGAGGTGCAGGCACTCTTGGATTACGGCTGTTCCGAGGAGGAAATCGAGGAAATGCTGTACGATCCTACTCTGTTGCACGAAATGACCGGAGAATTACTCTACGCGTATTAATGAAAGGAGATGTTGCTTATGATTCCATTAGGCCCAATCTTTCAGGCCGTCGGCGCTGTAGTTGATCTCATCATCGAAGCCGTCGAGAACTTTTCTGACAACTGAAACGAGGTGAAAAGATGAACGCAGGAAAAGTTATTCTCGGCGTGCTGACCGTTATCGGCCTGCTCGCCGATCTTATCGACGATGACTAAGTATCCAACAAGGTCTACCTTTTCGGACAGTGTAAATCCGCAGCAAAAACCTGTCCGAAAAGGTCCAGCTGCAATAAACGGAAGTGTCCGGAAAGCGTAAGACCTTTCCGGACACTTTTGTTATTCTATACAACGCAAATTTCCAAATCAACTTGCTAATTTTTTGAAATATCAAACCAGTGTCTTAATCCAGAGACTGCGCGGTGGAATACACTTCGTATTTTGAAAACACGATATCACTGCTTTCTGTTATGGCGAGCAATCGCTTCACGAAGCAACTCATCCATTGTTGCTTTACCGGAGTCCAGTCGGTGCAATGCAGTCCTCGTTTTAGAGGGAATCTGCATACCCTCCGCAGCAAAAGTACCGTGCAGACACCGGAGTTTCTGTTCAGCTGTAAGTGTAGGTTTCATTCCATTTCACCTACCTGTCTCAGTAAAGTTATTTTATCACAATAAATATGAAATCACAACGGAGATGAGCAAAATGCACAAAACATTCTACTACGCTCGCGTTTCCACGCGCGAGCAAAATCTTGATCGTCAGCTCGAGGCCTTTCGCGCGCTCGGCGCAGATGATCGAGAAATCATCACGGATAAGGAGTCCGGCAAAAACCTTGACCGCCCCGGCTATCAGGCGCTCACATCCACCATGCTGCGCTCCGGCGATACGCTTGTCGTAAAGTCGCTCGACCGGCTCAGCCGCAGCAAAGCCGATATTCACAGCGAGCTGCAATGGTTCAAGGAGAACAATATCCACCTTAAGGTAATTGATCTGCCAACCACCATGATGGACCTGCCGCCGGGACAGGAATGGGTATTCGAGATGGTCAACAACATTTTGATTGAAGTCCTCGGCACGATCGCCGAGCAGGAGCGCTTGACCATCCATCAGCGGCAGCGCGAGGGCATCGATGCCGCGAAAACCAAAGGCAAACACCTCGGGCGGCCTTCCACTTCCCTGCCGGACAACTGGGAGGAAGTCCTTGCGCTCTGGCAAGCCGGTACAATCACTGCACGGGAAGCCATGCGGCGAACCGGCATGAAACGGACCACTTTTTACCGCCGGTGCGCTAATAACTGACAGCGAAAAAACTGGGGAAATCGGGGAGTACCCCGATTCTTAGGGCTATTTGCGTGCTAAAGGTTTGACACTTGTTTCAGCTGTTTTGTTGTAGAGAAACGGTATTTCAGACAGAGAGCGATATGCAAGCTGTTCGAGCTTGTGATACATATCATCGTAGAGCCGTGCCCGAATTTCATATTCGAGGATATTCTGAATACTATCGCGGATGTTATATGATGCTCCGGATTTTTCAAATTCTGGGAAGCGGACAACCTGCCACGTGATGTTGTGCCGCTTGATGATTTTCTGCAGATAGTCGATGACAATGGAGGTAGGAGCAGGGTATTCAAGGAAACGACGATACCCTTCGACATACTCTGGGTACATGCTGAGCAGCTTTTTGATCTGCCGAATGATACGCAGCATGGCAGGCAGGTGCTGCTCCTGCAAGAGCAGTCCAGCTAGCTCGGCATAGGGTGCATCAAAGGGATCGGAAGATTTACTGCGGTACGTGTTCGGAGTTGTCGGTGTCAAGTTATATGGCCGGTTCGGAAAGCAATTGCTAATATGGTTGCGCAGCAAACCTTCCAAGGTGCCGACCGGCTTGCGGTAATCGGTTGCATACCGCCAGATGGACACCATGGGTTCATTTGATGAATCGGCAAACTGTTTCTCTGAATCGTCATCGTCTTCAAGTAGATCACGTTTGCACAATAGTTCAGACTCAGGAATCTGAATCGAATCATCAACACCATCGAGGTGATGCTGCAGTAAGCCGTATTTCGTCGTTATCGCAAATCCCCAATCTAAATATTCTTTTGCATCACGACGAAACGGGCAATTTGAGGGACATTGCGGGTTGCTTTTGTCTGTAGGAAATTTAATGCGTCGGTATATGTTTTCGTCCGCGGCATACGGGAGTTTAGCACACTTTTCCGCAGATCGGTTCAATAGACATACCGAAGATAGACTGCCGAACTTATTTTTAAGTTTTGAATACAAAACAAGATTGATGGCGGCGCGTCTGCCGGTCATGGTGGTCATACGTTTAACGCGAGCGGGCTCGTTCTGCTGTGAAATGCGTTTTATGAGCTTGCGCCGATGTTTTCCAGTTGTGCAGCGTAGAATTACCTTGGTTGAGCCGGAAAAAGCGTGATACAGGAACAATGGCGTTAAACGATGCCAACGCTTGTCTTGATAGCAGGCATTCAGCAGTCGGTAGATTGCTGCGTAATAAGGGCGTTGCTCAAGAGGTTGTTTAACCGTATTTAAAATATCCTCGTATGTGCGGTTGCGTACAGCATATAAGGTAGATCGGACATACTGCTCGAATAGAGCGATTGTGGTTTTTAGCTTGGAGAGGAATTCTGAATCGGAGCACTCCTGCGGAAATTGCGGACAGTCTGATGAGATTTTATTGAGTTCATCAATCAGATGCTTGCTGCACAGGAAAGAATCCTGTTGACGGCATATCTGTTTATTCAGTTCGGAGTAGCGCCGTTCGTTTTCCTCCAAGAAATACTGGTGCACGGTGGTCGGGATCCATTCATGTTCGCAGATAAGTTGAGCGCGGCGAGCATTTTTAAATGCAGCGATGAAATAGTATCCGGGCTCTTGAAAATTATGTGAATAATGTTTGCTGTGACAAGACTTCTTGATTTCCTCGGTTGATAGTGGAACCTTTTTCGAAAGCTCGAGCAATTCCACATAAATCTGTCTTCCTAGCTCAAGGTCTCCTTGGGCTGTCTTAATATCTTCAAGGCCTTGTTGAAGCAGCGCTTTAGCTGACATGCTGGACGCCTCCTGAACATGTGTCCAGACGTAATTATTTAACAGCAAGGTGTCCAGTCCGACATCAGGCTCGATGCCATGCCCATCGCCGGGATAATTGCCGAGGTCGCGTTGATCAGCAAAATAGAACGAGCGGTCGGTCAGAAAGCGGAGCAGCAGTTCTTCAGAGCACTGCTCTTGCTGGCATAACCAGTCGGCGAAGCGGAGCTTGCTGTAGAGCGGTTCATCGTAGCCATTTGCCAGCTGGTGGAAATGCTCGTGCGCGTTATAAAGCTCGTCAGCCTGAGACTGTGGTAAATCGGTGCATTCAAAATGAGGGTTTAGTAGGTTGATGACGCGGTTTTGTTCGTCAAGATGTTCGCGGTTATCTTTATTTAGGTTCGGGTTGTGGCTGCGAGATAAATTGCGTTCGGATTCGGTCATTGGGCATGCCTCCTTGATTACAGTATAAATGAATTGACTATAAAAAGCAATTTAAATTAGTTACGATAAATAGAGATAATCTAATTATTGCCCTATTTGATCACGGAGTTTATACTGAAAACAGAAAGGAGGAGGCACAATGACCATTGAGAATATCCGGCCGGCCTCGATTTATTCGGCACCTGTTGAGGAAGAGCGTAAGGCGGAACTTCCTGGCAAGAAGAAACCGCATGAGCGCAAACTCAAGAGGAAATTCAAGCGAAAGCTTAAGGCGGCCAAGGCGAACGGAAAGAGAGCAAAGCGCGACGCTAAGCGTGCGTGCCGCGCACAGCATAACGCCGAGCGCGAGCGAGATACCGTAGCGGCAGAGAACGCGCTCTTGCAGAAACGCCTGGAGAGCAAGGATCAGGATGTTACCGACGCTTTGCGTGACGAGGACGGCTTTATCCGACTGAAGGAAAGGAATGGTAAAAATGACTGAAAAGACCGTAGATCCGAACGGCGCGATTTTGAACGCAAGAATCGATGCGGTGCATGTCTATCAGGAGATGGACGGTGGTGACACCAACTTCGCGTTGACTCTGATTCAGGACGGACAGCAGCATACGCTGCCGCCGTACTCGGTGAACAACATCGATCGGTTCCGCATCGGCAAGATTGATCCGCGATTCGTCGCACTTGACGAGGACGGCAAGGCAACGGATACCCGTGTGCAGGCTGTTCTGAAGGAGGCGATTTCGCAAGAGATTCGGCAGGGACGATGCGGCGTGCTCCTCAACCGCACTGGCTGGGTGAAATTTCCAAATGGACGGTGCGTTTACAACACTGGCACACAAGTGATAGGAGATACCGGTGGGATAGAGGTCAAGCTGTCCGACACGCTGCCGCAACTGGAATTGACGGATCAGTGCATTGAAATGGACGACAAGCAACTGCTCCAATCCTATCTCCGAAAGCTGAGCCGCGAACCGGACATCCTGATCCTGCTGGCAGCGCACATGGTTCGATCGCTTCTGGCGTCGATGTTCGAGCGGCTGGGATTTCCGCTAAGGTACATTTTGTACCTCGTTGGCGTGCAAGGCTCCGGCAAAACCACGGCTGCGAACGATTTCGGGCTGCCGTTTACTGACGTGACGCAGAACACACCGGCTCCGGCAACACGAGCGCTCAGCAGCAAGTCTGCAGTACGTGACTTCGCTGCGGAATACCGTGATATGTCCGCACTGCTTGACGACGTATGTACGTCCTCAAGTGCGGAAACACGGCGGGTCTCTACCAATATCGCAGCCTACACCTTACGTTGTGCGGCAGATCGCATCCCAGAGACGATTTCGCGTCCGGGAGGCGGTCAGAGAAAGGTTCGCTGCACGTCGGGACTCATAATTACCGGTGAATTTTCAATGCAAAAGCCGAGCGACTTGACGCGCTGTGTTATTGTCGAGGTCGATCATCAGATGCGCGGCAAGGAGGCGGATGATCGGACGGTCAGCAGTGCTGTGGCGAGTCGTTTCGTCCAATACCTTGCCAAGCATTTCGACTCCGTAAGCGACGAGATTCAATTGGCACTGTCAGCCTTCCGTGCGGATGCAGTGGCCGAAGGCGGCCCTCGCCAGCAGCAACATATGGGCGAACTCTCCTGCGCATTCCAACTTTTGTTGGAGTATGCACAGAAAATGGGTGCCATTGATGATGTTGAGATGGCGGAGTGGGGGCTGTGGCTGCAAAATGCGCTGAGACGTTCGTTGGCAGCTAATATTCGTCTGACGGCGAAATTTGAACGCGAAAACGTATCAAATGTTGCCAAAGTAATTGTCGATGCGATGAGAAGTGGAACAATATCGTTGGCTAAGAACAAGGAGAAATTCACCCAAAAGCAGAACAAATACGCTGGTTTCGAGGGACACAAGCACACAGTGGCGTACATACGCCTTGCTAGCCTGCAGGAACTGCTGACTTCGGTCAGCGGCAAGGTCTGGACAGATTCTGCCACCGGCAAGCTGCTGCGTGAGAATGGTCTGGTTGAGGTCGGCAAGGACGGCCATACCGCCAAATCAAAGTTTCCGAAACTGGGGCGGTTCGTTCCCCTAAATAAGGAAAATCTCGAAAAACAAGCAAAAATTCGAAAGTGAGGAAACTATTATGTCTGATACTATTCAATTCATTCCGCAGCGTCGTTTCTACGACACGGCAACCGTCGCTGAAACCCATCGCCGTCTGCTCGCCGAGGGGCACAATATTTCGGAGAATGCTCTACGCGGATTTATCCGTCAGGGTATTCTGCCGGCAGTCAAGATTGGCCGGAAGTCGCTGTTGTATTACCCGAACGTCGTCAAACTGCTGACCGAGGGCAACAACCATGTTACTTCGGATGACGAGCGTCCGTCGTACATTCCGGCGAAAATTTCGGTATAAGCTGAAGCATGCGGTGCGTCCAAGCGGCGCACCGCATTATTCTGCACGAAAGGAGAGAAAAACGTGCCAAGTATTAAGAAAATTCGCACAAAGTCCGGCTTGAGCTTCAAAATCACGGTTTCGTGCGGCTACGATGAGCGTTACCGCAAGCGCTGCCACTTCAAGACGTGGAAAGCACCGGAAAACTGGTCAGAGCAGCGTGCCGAGCGGGAGGCCCAGAAAGTTGCTTATGAGTTCGAGAACAGCATCAAGCTGGGGTTTCAGCCGGACAACAACAAGACGTTTGCCGAGTATGCAGAGTATGTTATCGACCTCAAGGAGCATACCGGCACAAAGCATAGTACAATCGAGCTGTACAAACACCTGTGCGAACGCATTATCCCTGCGATTGGTCACATTAAGCCGACCGAGCTGCGACCGCAGCACTTAAATCGCCTGTACATGGATCTTCTGCAGAACTGCACCAAGCATGTGCTCGACAAGGCACGCTCGAAGGTTGATTTGGGCGCGCTGCTGACAGAGCGGCACATCTCACGCGCTAAGCTGGCAAAGCTGTCTCGCCTCAATGCTGTTACTATAACAGCTGCCTGCCGTGGACAGGCTATCCGTAAGTCATCCGCAGACGCGATTGCTGCGGCGCTGGACATACCGCCGAAAAAGCTGTTCGAGTACATCCTGAATACCGATCATCTTGCGGTGAAAACCGTCCTGCAGCACCATCGTTTCATCTCCACCGTGCTTTCGCAGGCGGAAAAGGAGATGATTGTGACCTACAACGCAGCGGCACGCGCCACACTTCCTCGCGCTCAGCGAAAGAAGATCAACTATTTCCAGCCGGAAGAAATCTTCCGCATTTTGCAGGCACTCGAGAGCGAACCGCTCAAGTGGCGGACGATTACCCATCTGCTGATCGTCACCGGTGCGCGGCGCGGCGAGATTATGGGGCTGAAGTGGGAGAATGTTCACCTTGATGAGCGCTATCTTTACATTGAGGTTAATCTTCGCTATTCCAAGGCGCGCGGTATTTATGAGGAAACACCGAAAACGGGTGAGACGCGCTATATCCCAATTCCGGCCGAAACCGTCACACTGCTGCGTGAATATCGTGCAGAACAGGAGAAGCTGCGCGAGCTGAACGGTGATCGGTGGCAGAATGACGAAGGTTTCCTGTTCACGAGGGATGACGGACAGGTCATGCACCCGGACAGCATCACCGCGTGGCTCAATAAATTCAGCAGACGGCATGGCCTGCCGCATATCAATCCGCATGCGTTCCGTCATACGGTTGCCAGCGTGCTGATCGCCAACCACACCGATGTCGTTACCGTTGCTCGTCAGCTCGGCCATTCCAGTCCGGCTACGACCGAGATGTACTATGCGCACTTGATTGAGCAGTCTCGCGTGCAGGCAGGCGAGTGCATTGCTGATGTTATGCTGCGCCAGTACAAGCCGACAGATAATAATCAACAAGGCAAATAATCAATAAACGAAAAGAGCGGCATTGCCGCTCTTTTTTACTGTTCAGACTACCACGTAGTAGCCTGTGCAGTAGCCTCGGTTTTATTTCGCTAAAGTAACGCTCAAAAAGATAATAAAAAACCGCTCATTTCAACGAAACAAGCGGTTTAACATGGTACGCCCGGTGCGATTCGAACGCATGGCCTTTGGAGTCGGAGCGGTGAGCTTTGAGAGCTAACGTTCGGATTTACGGTGAAAAGTGCATGAAAACAAGGGATTTACGGATATTTTCGCCTTGTGTGACAGGGTGGCTACCGCTGCTCAGAGTCGCCCGGTCGCCTGAATAGTCGCCTCAGAGCGTCTGGATTTTCAGGGTATATTTAGTTTGTGGAATGTCTTACTATATCAAACAGAGGTTGGGGGAACTGTAAAACCCATATTCCCAATATCAAGAACACGATAAAAATAAAACCACGATAATGTACTCTGGGGTAAATCTTTAATACGGTTATATGAGGTTAGATTCCAACCGTTATCCTTTGCACGTTCCGCATAACGAGTACATGCACCAATAACCGTATTAGCAGCGTGGTTTTTGTTAAATCTCTTTTCAAGATATAACTTTGAGGCATCCGCAACAGCTTTCCAAATGATTCCGTAAATTTGGGAAACAGAAAAATCATTTAGAAGAATTTCAAACATTTTATAGGTTTTATCGCCAGATGTAAACTGAAAACCAACCTTAGTTAACTGATATTCCAAATATTCAATACATTCTGCAACAGCGATTTTTTTCCATAGTTCAAGCGCTTCATTTGCATGTTCCGACGAATAATAGCAAGGGTTTAATATTTTTTCAAATAAGTCTTGTTTATTATCAGGAAATGACAGATTCAAAAGATAAGTCACCTTATATATGTAGAATACATTAGGGAAATCTTTGCTATCGATTTTAAAAGCATTCAGGGGGGATTGCGGACTAACAGTTATGATTCGCTCATCGATTAAATTGTTATATAGATTTTTGGTAAGTGCAGCGGTCGGGGTTAAAATAACGTTTGAATCTTGGTGTGGTGCAACTTCGTATAGATTTTCCTTTAGCAAGGCTCTGCATAATGCACCTAAGAAGACTTTGTTTTCGAATGAAATATCCGCAAAATCAATAGGTATTCTACGCTCAGAATATGTTATCTTTATCTGTTCAATTTGCCTCATTTGAATTAAACGTTTTTGTTCAAGGCACTTAGAACAAGAACACTCTAATACGAAAGGGTAGTGTCCACAGTTAGGACAATATAGCTGGGCTTTGTTCTCTGTATATTGGGAATAATTTTTTATGGCCGATTTAGAAGGGCGATTACTTATTAAAGATGAACCGCAATACGAGCATGTATAGTCTGGATAAACTTTCGGCGGAAAGAGCTTGTATAGCTCTGCTGGTCGAACAGAAATATTATATTCATCTAACAATTTTTTTGTTGATTCGCCATTATAATATCGCTGCATCAAAGTATCAATTTGTTCAGATGTCAAGTGGCTTATATCTTTTTCCATCAGTGTCACATCCTTTCGACACAATCTCTAAGTTATACACTGATTTGTATAATAAATATTATATCACATAAAACGATTTTGTCTATTGAACTTCCAACAACTACACATAAAAATGCTTGTAATATAGCTAAAATAATGGAATAATGCCTGTTTAATCTAATTTAGGGGGTATTATTTTTTTACAACCTTTCAACAGAAGTATAAATACTTTTGCTGGGAGGTTTTTATTTTGGGTAAGAAAGTTCGTAAGTATAAAAATGTCGAAATTATGTTAGAACCAGATGGTTTCTCTATTCATACCATAGAGTTATCTTGTAAGGTATCCCAAACTGAATGGAAGCAAATCAAAAGCGAGTTATACGACTATAATGAGAAATGCCCTAGGAATATCATCCATCCGGATGGTTTATGTCATGGCTGTCATATCTGTACGCAATATGCAGAAGCAGGTATACGCATTCGTTTAGAACATATAAAAGACAAAAACGAAACAAAAGGTCACTACATTCGTATGATTATCAATCCGCGTAGATTGATTTTTATGGACACGACATATCTTGGTATCCTGCCAAACGAAGAAGAAAGCATTGAGCTGTTGGAGAAATGCTTTCAAGAAGTACTGAAAAAGTCACCGCTTGATGGTGATATTTCGCATTATTATCTTTCCAGAGTGGATTTGTGTACCAATATTCGCTGCAGTAATAAGAAAGTATTTCGTGAGCTGGTACGTGTGCTGCGAAAGACTGCTACCCCAAAGAAGTATCAGCGGTTATTCTACCAGCATAAGAACAAAAAGAAGGCGAATCAGTACAATAAACATTATATTCGCCTTGCCTGTGGACAGCAGGAGTTGGTAATCTACGATAAGACTTATCAGTTGATTGAGAATAATCTGGTGATCGACTATGAGGATCTTCCTGCAGGTGTGCTGATTGTAGTTTACGCAAATTGTGATATGTATTCCCCAGTATATATGGGGAGTTAGAAATGTATTGAGATTAGATAGCCTTTTTCTCCAAGTCCTCACAGTAAACGCTTGAAAATAAATGTTCCAGCTCATTTCCGAAGTTGTATGAGATTTTAAGTTTGCGGTTTTCATAAACTGTTATCTGGTCTATCATTTCCACAATAATATCTCTGTCTAATTCTTCAATGTCTTTCAGTTCCAACAACCGCCTTAACCACGGTGTTTCAAAAACATCTTCTGTTACACTTTCCTTTTTCTTTTCTTCCAGCGTTTCAATCTGTTTGGAGTAAAGCATTTCTTTTTGTTGATAGTCCTCTCGATAAGAAAGAAATTCTTCTTTAGAAATCAGTTCGTCTTTGTAATCTTCATAAATTGACTTTTTCAACTTCTTCACTCTTTCAAGCTCTGCTTTTAACTTTGTCAATTCTATGTCTGTTGATTTTCTAATTTTTGTTGCTGTGAAAGATTGTGATTTTACAAGTTCCTGCAAGTTCTCTACATTGCGGATAATCTGCTTTAAATCTCCCAGCACAATATCATTCAATACTTGAAACGGGAGCGTGTGCGGAGTGCAATAATCTTTTCCACTTCTTTTGTAAGTTCCACAATAGAATGAATAGGACTTACTTCCGTCAGCACGTCGCCAGAAATTTTTCATCATTGCCCGACCACAATCGCCACACTTGATAAAACCTGCAAAAATATTTTTATTTGTTTCTAAATCAATATCCCTATGTTTTTTCGTCAGCAGTTTTTGTACCTTATCCCACAGTTGACGGTCTATAATCGGTTCATGTGTATTTTCAACCCTTATCCAGTTTTCTTTCTCAACTGGACGCTGTTTGCTTCTCATACGTTGATGTTTCTTTCCTTGTACCATATTTCCAATATAAAGCTCATTTTGTAACATCACTTTAATCGTGGAATACGTCCAATAAGAAGTTTTCTCTAAACGGTTGCAATTTTTGTAATTTTCGCCGTTGAGCTTTTTATATTCCGACGGACAAAGGATACCCTCTGCATTTAGTATTTTGGCAATGCTTTGTTTTCCTATTCCTTGTGCATACATAGTAAATACTCTTTTTACAACTTCGGACGCATATTCATCAATCACAAGTTTATTTTTATTTGCAGGAGATTTCTTATAACCATAACTTGTAAAAGCTCCGATAAATTCTCCTGCTTTCTGCTTTGATTTTACAGTCGCTTGAATTTTATTAGAAATATCTCTGGCATACTGTTCGTTGAATATATTTTTAATAGGAAGTAACATATCGTATGCCTGCTTCATACTATCAATATTATCTGTTACAGAAATAAAACGAACATTAAGCTCTGGAAATATTCTTTCCAAATATCGCCCCGTATCAATGTAATCTCGTCCAAAACGGGAAAGGTCTTTTACAACAACACAATTTACCTTGTTATCTTCAATGTCAGCAATCATTCTATGAAAGTCTGGTCTATTAAAATTCGTTCCCGTAAAACCGTCATCAATATAAACATCATATAAGATAAAGTCATCATGCTTATTCACATATTCTGTTAAAAGTTTTCTCTGATTTCCTACACTATCGCTTTCTTCCTTATCTCCGTCCTCTCGTGATAATCTGATATAAATAGCTACGTTAAATAAGTTTGAACCTTTTTGATAAATCATTTTTCCACCTATTCAACTGCCGTACCTATGATAATATTATACCATAAAGTACGGCTTCTTTCCATTGTTTTCAAGGGTTTTACCCTCTTGATAGTCCTTTTTTTACATGAGATTTCACGATACGGACAAGCAATTCCTCTACGGAAAATTTACCTAAAAATTCCCGTTCTACGATATATTGTGCAGGTTCTTTTTTAGCCAAGTTATCAGCCCCCTTAGTCAGCTATCTATTCTCAACATACGCACATAGGCTTATCCAATATGCGTATTTTTCACAATGTTACAGAAGCAGACAGACGGCTTTGGAAAGCTCCGTTAGTATCTCAACTATTCCCATTCTTGTGGGCAGAACCGCACCATGCGGACGTATCATTATTCTGTGAGGATAGGTCGTGGCAAAACGACTTTTCCAACAGTCGCTCTCGGATCACTGCGTGGGTCGCTCGCTTTCTTTTGAAAAGGTCGTGGCGTACAGTCCCCGTGGCTCACTATCTCACAAACGTATCTGTCTGCTTTATTCAGTTGTCAAAGAGCTGTGGCGAAAGCGTGTTGCTTTCATGTAAAAGCAGGGGCAGAGCAGGAAAGAGGGGATTGAACAAATCATGCTCTGCGGTTACTGCTTGTTATTCTTCTTCGATTTCTAAGGCAATATCAAACCCTAAAATCATTTTAATAAGTGCTTCTCTGATAAGTCCCTTTAACTCCATATCTACAACAATATAAACATTGCCGTATTCGTCATAGAGTGGACGCAGACAGCACTTTGATATGTACGGGTCATAAAATGCCAGTATCTTTTCAATCGCTTTTTCGTCCCCGTCCATTGCTTGTGAAAGCAAGTAGTAGGACGGCTTCTTAAATGTTTGTTTCATTTTTACTGTTTCTCCTTTAGTAATTTTTTCATAAGTGCCAATGAGTTATGCCGATTTTGGAATACACCGCTTCTGGAAATATTCTGCTTTTTTGCAATTTCTTCGTTGTTCATTTCCAAGAAGTAATACATCAGCAAAGTTTCACGGTTACGCTCGGATAACTGTTTCAAGGCTTCTGCCAATTCATCATCATAGACACGAATATCATTACCGCATACATTGAAAATCGTATAGTCCGTATCATAGTCGTCCCAGACAGCCAGATTTTCTACAACGATTTCTGGAAGTTCACAAAAGAGTGTTTCTTCCTTTTGTCGTCGTTTTAATTTCTTCTGATAGTCCTTAACAACATGTCGGACAACTTTCTTCAAACAACTTTCAAAACGGCATTGAACTGTTTTCTGGAAGTCAGACGGTTTCATCAATCTCACCCCCTTTCCGTTACGACGTGAAAAGTGGTTATCCCTCTTTCCGCACCATATAGGGAACGGCAGGTGTGATTTGTTAAGTTGAAACCGAAAAAATTTTAAAAATTTTTTTTGGTATGAAAAAAGCCCGCACAAAACATATAGTTTTATACGAGCTATTAAAGCTGTGAGATATTCAATTGTTGATAAAGTGCTGTTAGGTAGTGTATGAGTATATAAGATTATGCTTAAAACTTTCCATAATACAAGCCCCCTTACAGCACTTGATTTCTATTAAACTTTTGCCTTTGTAGCATAAGCATAATGCCCTCAGTTTTCATATTTCGTTTTTATTATGAGTTTAATTCAGACTTTTTATATATACGATACAATAATGGAAGTAGTATAAAATAGCATATTAAATATATTGTAAATAGAATCGGGATTGCCCCTATAACCTTACTCCCAATTTGATAAACATTAAAATAATTGACAGATGAACTGATTTGTAAAAGTTGGTCTGGCAACAATCCTAAAATTTTCGATAATACGGAAAAATCAGATAAAAAAGACGGAACAAGTAATATTACAAAAGGAACTATTACTGCTAAAACAGAAGAACGCATTTTTGCAGATACTAACATAGAAAGGGTCGACATAAATAACACCCCTATATATCCGCCTATTATTGTCAATAAAAATTTTTGTAATAATGTTATATTGTAAAAACTTTTCCAACCTCCCAAACTCGTTTGAATTAAGCAATTTGCTCCGTCAATACCCAAACACCCAAGAACAACTCCAGAAAAACAACATATAGAAATCCAATAAATTGCTGTGATACAGACAAATCCAGCTACAATTTTACTTCTAATTGCTTTGCTTCTTCCATATACCGTACTAAAAAAAATGGAATCTGCTTTTAAACGGAACTCATCAGAAAAAATTCCAGATATTAAAAATGTTCCAACTAACATAATCAACATTATCAATACTGGCAAATAATATAAAAGACTCGTCCAAGCACCTGCGTATTCATAGTAAAAAGGTATTTGCATTTCTTCATATTTTTCAACAAGATATTCTTTTTCTTGTTTTGTATAATTGTCCTTAACAGAATCCGAAGAAAGCCACTTCTTCAAGTTATCTATCCTGTTCGAATAAAAATTTCCTAGTTCTGTCGGAGTAACTGTATCAACTCGATAATAATCGTACTCTTGAAAATCACAAAAACTTCTATTTATCATATCTTTAATATCAGAAAACCCTTGTCCCCGAGAATATGCTATATTATTTTCCGTATCATTTTTTGATAAATATTCTTCAGAACTCTTTATTTTATTATTCTCCTCTAAAACTTCTTGCAATACACTCTCTGTTATATTACCTTTCCATTCATTTTTTACTTCTTTTAACCTGTTATATGCAGTAATTCCTGTATGACTATTTCCGCTAGAATCTACATATTCTATACTTCCAATCGCAAAATAACTAATTACTACAATAGCCACCAAAAGAATAATTAACGCAATTTTATTTGATGATTTTGCAAATATTTTTTTTAATTCAAATCGTACCATTATTTACACCTGCCTTTTCGCCGAAATAATACAAAAACACATCTTCAAGAGTGGCGTTCTCTCTTGTTGCCTTTTCAACTGGCTTATCTTTTGAAATAATTCGTAATTCTACACCATTCACATCTGATTTTATATTCGACACTTTATTTTTTTGCGATAAGTTCTGAACCATATTTTTTTCTACATGACATACCCAAACATATTCCTTCATTGAATTGATAAGGTCAACTACAGTTCCTTTATGAATCAATTGTCCATCTTTCATCAGTAGAATTTCGTTTGCAATATATTCCACATCAGAAACGATATGCGTAGATAAAAGTACAAGCCGTTCTTCTGCCAATTCACTGATTAAATTTCTAAAACGAATGCGTTCATTTGGGTCAAGACCAGCAGTCGGCTCATCAAGAATTAAAATTTGGGGATTATTTAACATCGCCTGTGCAATTCCAACCCTACGCTTCATACCGCCAGATAAATTTTTCATTTTTTTATTGAATGCTTTTTGCAAACCAACCTTTGCAACCAATTCTCTTACTCGTTTTTTTGCGACGATCGGTTTTATCCCCTTTATTGACGAAATATAAAGCAGATAATCTTTTACGGTAAATTCTGGGTAAAAACCAAAGTCTTGTGGTAAATACCCTAAAATTTTTCTATAATCTCCGTCCATAGCCAAAATATCTTTTCCGTTACAAGTTATTTTTCCCTCGGTTGGACGAAGTAATGTACAAAGCATACGCATAAGAGTAGTTTTACCTGCACCATTCACCCCCAACAATCCATATACACCTGTTGTCATTGTGACATTTATATTATCTACTGCTGTGAAATTATCAAATTTCTTTGTTAAATTAGTTATCGTTAAATCCATTTGAATGTCCCTCCCAATATCTAGTACAATCATGTAAAACTCTATAAATCATACTTCCTAAAATCAATAACGCAATTCCCAACAAAAGTATCCATACTGGCATTTTTATAACAGAATATATTTTTTCATTTGCTGTAATTAGCCACCATACTACACTCCACAGAATACATAAAACAATAGAAATAGTTTCATTTACATTTTTTTTATTACATAGCAGACCAAAACAAATACAGGCAGTAACAACCGCAGGAAAGACAAACTGTGATAGTAGGGAAAGCAATGTAATATGCAAACTTCCATGCAAAAATATACAGAATGCAGTAAGTAATATTACATCTACCAAGCCAAATAAAAAAATCCGTGTTGAATATATTTGTCTAAGAGAATAGTAAGATGTATTCTCTATTTCCATACATTGATTAGATTTATTTTTCCACAATTCTGGAATAATCAAAATCACAAATAAAACACTTGTAATCCCTAATCCTCTCTGTATGATAAAAATCTCTTGATTAAAATAAAGGGCTATTCCAATTCCTACCAATAATAACATCTGTAATATCCACCATTTTTTCTGTGTTATACGGAATTGCGACCATAAAAACTCTCGGTAAGTCAATAGCTTTTCCTGCTCTTTCAAATAAAAGATTTCTATTGACTTATTAACTGTGTCCACAATTTTTTCCTCGTTTGGTTCAATCCATGTATCAACCTCAAACATTTCAAAGTTCTTTTTCATGTATGTCCTCCTCTCTTCCAAAAATTTCCAATTGTTTTCGTGCATTTGTTAATCGGTACTTTGCTAAAGATAAACTAATTTGTAATTTCTCTGCAATCTCTGCAATTTTAAATCCATCTAAATAATACAAAACAACAACTTCTTTTAATTCTTTAGAAAGAGAGCTGATTGCACTATCTATAAACATTTTATCCAAGACTTGTTCCATATCATTTGACATTCCGTGTGTTAATAAGAACTCATCGTCCATCAATACATCTTTTTTCTTTTTACAATGGTTTTTGCATAAATTTCCAGCAATCGTATAAAGATAATTCATAGTTTTACCTTGATAATGATAATCAGATAATTTTGCGAAAAAATTTACAAATGTTTCTTGTGTTAAATCTTCGGCATATTCTGTGTCATAACAATGGTAACTACAATACTTTAGTATTTCGTTATAATATTTACGCACAAAAGTATTAAAAGCCTGTTCGTTACCTTGTTTCATTTTCTGAATTAAAAGAAAATCTGTAAGCACAAAATCCTCCTTTCTCATTTAAAATGTTATAAACGTTTACATCATTCTACTAAGTATAACAACACAGACAGATAAAAAGTTAGTCATTTTTCAAAATAATTTAAAATAATTACCAAAAGCAAAGAATAGCGTGCAAATCTGATAAGAAATGCACGCTATATCATTTATCCTACAATCTTCCAGTTGCTATCCTTATGTAGCACAAGCTCATACTGCGATACCTGCATAGCCTTTGTCTGATTATCAAGGAATTTCACAGCAACTTTGACTTTCACATTGTCCCCGTCCTTTATAAAAATAGGGTTTACCAATTCAGAATAAAGGTAGTCCCTGCCGATAGGTTCAAGTACATTCCCCGTTACATAATAAGCAAGCTCTTTTTCTGTGGCTGTTGGATAGAGCTTAAAAAATGTTTCCAGAAATGCGGTAGCGTCATTGACAGTATCAGCGTCCACACTTGCGTCTGCTTCTGGTGTCTTAGGTTCATAGTCTGATTTTTCGATTGCTGGTGCAAGGGTAGGGTTCTGAACGATTACCA
>OFME01000397.1_pt1 | contig 33972 bp, 28 predicted proteins | sample 1541381 | NCBI WGS metagenome assembly OFME01 (sample SAMN04209243, study PRJEB22552) | human gut metagenome | biome: gut; material: feces | host: Homo sapiens | place: USA: Oklahoma
TGTATGCAAAAGGAATGACGACAAGAGATATCTCCGCTCATCTCAAAGATGTTTACGGTGTGCGCTGATCACATCCTTCCAAACAGGAACTGGAACAAACATGAAGTTCGTCGGATTGTCAAACTATATTCGATGTTTTAAAGATGATGTGTTTGTTCAGTCATTAAAAAACTGTGCATTTTATCTGATTATTCAGGTACCAGTAATGTTGATTCTGGCATTAGTTTTAGCATCGATTTTAAATAATCCAAAGCTTAAATTCCGCGGATTTTTTAGAACAGCAATTTTTCTTCCATGTGCAACCTCATTGGTAGCATATGCGATTATTTTCCGATCATTATTCGCAACGGATGGATTTATCAATATGATTGCAATGAAGTTAGGTATTATTCATCAGGCGTATAATTTTCTGGCAAATCCTACCAGCGCAAGAATTATTATTATCATAGCTTTGATTTGGAGATGGACAGGATACAATATGGTATTCTATCTTGCAGGTTTACAGAATATTGAATATTCAGTATATGAAGCCGCAAAAATTGACGGAGCATCTGCACTGCAGACATTCTTTAAAATTACAGTACCATTATTGAAACCTACAATTTTGATGACTGCGATCATGTCTACAAATGGTACATTACAGCTCTTTGATGAATCCATGAACCTGACAAAGGGAGGTCCTGGAAATGCATCTATTACAATGTCACATTACATTTATAATATGTCATTTAAGGGAGTTCCAAACTTTGGATATACATCAGCAATGTCATTTATCATTTTAATTATGGTAGCAATTCTGGCGTTTGTACAGATGAAAGTAGGTGATGAGCGTGACTAGTAAAGTAAAGATGGTGTTTATTTATATATTTTTAGGAATCGTGACGGTTGTTTCAATATTTCCGCTTTTATGGATGATTATTGCAGCAACAAATAAAAGTGTGGATGTAATTGGAGGAAAACTGACTTTCGGTTCATACATAGCACAAAATTATCAGAATCTGGTCGCACAGCAGCCGTTGTGGAGTAGTTTCTTTAATTCTTGCAAATATACGATCCTTGTAACTGCATTTGCATTGGTAGTAAGTTCCCTTGCTGGATATGCGTTTGAAATTTACAGAGATAAAGCAAAAGAGAAGGTCTATGTAGTAGTATTAATGTCTATGATGATTCCGTTTGTTGCATTAATGGTTCCATTGTTCCGTATGTATTCAAAATTAGGATTGTTGAACTCAGCCGTAGGATTTATGCTTCCATCACTGGCAACACCACTTTTGATTATGATGTTCCGAACAAATGCGAAAGCATTTCCGATTGATGTTATAGAAGCAGCACGTATTGATGGTTTAAGTGAATTTGGAATATTTCTGAAGATGTATATTCCATCTATGAAATCAATCTTTGCAGCAGCAGGTGTTGTAACATTTATGAATGCATGGAATAACTATTTATGGGCAAAAGTAATCATGTCTGATAATACAACACAGACAATGCCAATGCTGATTTCAAACCTGATTTCAGGATATGTAACAGATTATGGTATGCTGATGCTTGCCGTTCTGATTACAACAATTCCGACAGCGATTGTATTCTTTGCATTACAGAAGCATTTCGTAGAAGGAATTACTGGATCGGTGAAATAGAAAATTATGGGCAATAAAGTTAATGTCAGTCAGATCGCTAGAGAACTGGTGGTATCAGTATCAACAGTTTCCCGGGCAATATCTGGGAATGGAAGAATTTCTGAAACGACCAGACAGAAAGTACAGGATTATCTTGCAACCTGTCATTATCCAAATGCGTCAAAAATCTATGAATTATGTGATGAGTACGGACTGTACATGATTGATGAAACAAATCTGGAGACACATGGAACCTGGGATGTGGCAGAAATCACAAAAGATTATTCAGAGACAGTTCCTTATGACAAACCGGAGTGGCTTGGTCTGGTATTAGACAGGGCAAATTCGATGTATCAAAGAGATAAGAACCATCCGGCCATTTTAATCTGGTCCTGTGGAAATGAATCATGTGGTGGAAGAGATATCTATGAGATGTCCAGATTCTTCCATAAAGTTGATCCGACACGTTTGGTTCATTATGAAGGTGTATTTCATGATAGAAGATACAATGATACCAGTGATATGGAAAGTCAGATGTATTCAACAGTTGAAGCAATCAAAGAGTTCCTTTCGAGAGATAATAGTAAACCATTTATTTGCTGTGAATACACACATGCAATGGGAAATTCCTGCGGAGCAATGCACAAATATACAGACTTGACAGATACGGAACCAAAATATCAAGGTGGATTCATCTGGGATTATATTGATCAGTCAATTTATAAAAAAGATCGTTATGGTAAGGAGTTTCAGGCTTACGGTGGAGATTTTGGGGATCGTCCGACGGATTATAATTTCAGTGGAAATGGAATTGTCTATGGTGGAGAACGGGAAGCTTCGCCAAAAATGCAGGAAGTAAAATTCAACTACCAGAATATTACAGCAGAAGTAAAGGAAAACAGGGTAAAGATAATTAATAAAAATCTGTTTGTAAATACGGACCGATATGAATGTAAAGTGACATTGGCATATAATGGGGCAATTATTCAGACAGAAGAATTAGAAACATGTGTGAAGCCGTTAGGTGAGATGGAATACGTGTTACCAATAAAGAAAGCAGAAAAACCGGGAGAATATACAGTTACAGTATCTTTCCATTTGAAAGAAGATACAATCTGGGCAAAAGCAGGACATGAAGTAGCATTTGGTCAGTATGTGTATATGATTGCAGGAGAAAAAGAAGCAGAAAATCTGGAGCTTGAAAATCTGACAGTGATTCACAGTTTACACAATATTGGAGTAAAAGGAAATCATTTTGAAGTATTATTCTCGGTATTAAATGGAGGACTGGTATCTTATAAATATGCTGGAAAAGAAATGATAGAGGCCATTCCAAAGCCAAACTTCTGGAGAGCACCTACGGATAATGACTGTGGAAGTCTGATGCAGATGCGTTATGCACAGTGGAAAATTGCAAGTATGTATGCAAGTCATAAAGAATATAGACAGGGAATGTATGGACCGGCAAACGAACCGAAGATAGAAGAAAAAGAAGGCTCTGTAAAAGTTACATTTACTTATCTGATGCCGACAACCCCGGCAAGTTCATGTGAATTATCATATGAAGTGACAGGTGATGGAAAAGTAAGGACGACTTTAACTTATGATCCGGTAAAAGAATTAGGAGATATGCCGGAATTTGGTGTCCTGTTCAAGCTGAATGCAGATTATAATCATGTGAAATGGTATGGACTCGGACCAGCGGAAACATATGCGGATCGAAAGAAAGGCGCAAAGCTTGGCATTTATGGAAACCTCGTGGAAGATAATATAGCAAAATATATGGTACCACAGGAATGTGGAGCAAAAGAAGAGGTTCGTTGGGCAGCGGTGACAGACAGAAAGGGTAGAGGAATGTTGTTTGAAATGGATAAGAATAATGGTCCAATGATGTTCTCAGCACTTCCGTATACACCACATGAGATGGAAAATGCAATGCATCCATATGAACTGCCAGAAATTCATTATACGGTTATTCGTGTAGCAAAAGAACAGATGGGAATTGGCGGAGATGACAGCTGGGGTTCAAGACCTCATGAAGAATATCTGGTTGATGCAGATGGAAAAATGGAGTTTTCATTTAATTTCAGAGGAATATAGTAGGAATTTTATAATTAAAGAAAATAAGGAGATAAGGAATGACAAAAGTAAGTTTCGATCATTATCTGCATGGTGGAGATTATAATCCAGAACAGTGGCTGGACCATCCGGAAATTTTGAAAGCAGATATTGAGTATTTCAAAAAAGCACATATCAATACGGTGTCTCTTGGAATTTTTTCCTGGGCAGTTTTAGAACCAGAAGAGGGAGAGTACCATTTTGAATGGCTGGATGAAATCATTAACAATTTATATAAAGAGGGAATCTCAACTATTCTTGCAACTCCATCTGGAGCAAGACCTAAATGGCTGGCAGATAAATATCCAGAAGTATTAAGAGTAAATGAAAGAAGAGAAAAGCAATTATTTGGTGGACGTCATAATCATTGCTATACATCGTCGATTTACCGGGAGAAAATTAGTAAATTAGATCAGGCATTAGCAGAACGCTTTGGAAAGCATCCAGGTGTGATCTTATGGCATATATCCAACGAATTTGGAGGAGAATGTCATTGTCCATTGTGTCAGCAGAAGTTCCGTGAATGGCTGGAAAAAAAATATGGGACGATTGAAAATTTGAATAATCGCTGGTGTACAACTTTCTGGAGCCATAGATATGGAAGTTTTGCAGAGATTGAAAGTCCATCACCGATTGGAGAAAATGAACTTCACGCATTGAAACTGGATTGGAAGCGGTTCGTGACAGACCAGACAATTGACTTCCTGAAAGTAGAGGTCACGGCACTTAGAAATGGCGGGTCAGAACTTCCGATTACTACGAATCTGATGTATGACTATGAAGGTTTGGACTATAAGAAATTCAAGGATGTACTGGATGTTGTTAGCTGGGATAATTATCCGGGATGGCATAAAAAAGAAGAATGGATAACAGCAGCAGATTGTGGATTGCAACATGATCTGATGCGTAGTATCAAGAGAGAACCATTTCTTCTTATGGAATCTTGCCCATCTGCCACGAACTGGAAGCCTATTAACAAATTAAAGAAACCAGGTATGCATCTGGCGGCATCTTTACAGGCCGTAGCCCACGGCTCAGACAGTGTGCTGTATTTCCAGCTTAGGCAAAGCAGGGGGGCATCAGAAAAATTTCATGGTGCAGTGATTGATCATTACGGTGGTTCAGATACCAGGGTGTTTAAAGAAGTAACAGAGGTCGGAGAGGCGCTGGAACAAATTAAAGAAACAGTCGGAAGTAAGACGTATGCGCAGGCGGCAGTACTTTATGATAGAGAGAACAGCTGGGCTTTAAAAGATGCACAAGGACCAAGAAATGAAAATATGTATTATCCGGAGTGCGTCCTGAAACAGTATCGTGCATTAAGAGAACAGGGATTAAATGTAGATGTGATTTCGATGGAAGAGGAGTTAAGTGAATATAAAGTACTGGCAGCTCCGATGGCTTATCTTTTTAGAGAAGATTATGAAAAAACATTAAGAGATTATGTAAAAAATGGTGGAACAATGGTGATGACATACTGGTCTGGCCTTGTAGATGAAACAGACCGTTGCTTCCTCTATGGAACACCACATGGTCTGATGGATCTGACAGGAATCCGAAGTGCAGAGATCGACGCATTATATGACTGGGAAGAAAATCTGGTGGTTCCAGATGCGGGAAATCATCTGGGATTGAAGCAGACATATAGATGTAATCATTTATGTGAATTACTGGAAGTATCGGATGCGGAAGTTTTAATGCGGTATGGCAAAGATTTCTACGCAGGAAATGCAGTTTTGACACATAAAGAATATGGAAAAGGCCATGCATATTATGTGGCAGCAGATATGGAATATTCATTCTATCACGATTTTTATGAAAAAGTAGTAAAAGAAGCTGGAGTTATAGCACCGGTCGAATTCGTACCAGAGGGAGTTTCCATAAATACAAGAGAGTCGGAGCATGCGGAATACTTATTTATACAGAATTTTGGAAGAAAGGCAGCAGCGGTTCCTGTAAGAGAAGGATATAAAGTGATTTATGGTGGAAAAAGTGAAGTTATTGAACCACTGAAGACCAGAATTTTGAAAAGAGAAAAATAAATAAAAAAATTTCGACAAAAGACGACGCTTTTTTCAAACCTATGTGTATTTATATATAGAGGGACAAAAAAGTATTGATACAGGTAGGAGTGAACGTAAATGGAAAATATGTTCGCTCCTACTTTGTATGTTTATGTTTTACGGAATGCAGTAGGATGTTTGGCTAATTGCCAGTTTTAATCAGTATAAAAAGAATCTTTATCTTACAGAATTTTTTTAAGAGTCATAATGTTTTGGCAAGGGTAATCACAATATTAATCCATCAAATAAAAATGTAATTCTTAATCATGTGTTTTACTTGAAACACTTGATATAGGGAACTATAATTAGAACATTAATGCATAAAAATGGTGGGAAAAATAAGATGGATAGACAAGATGTATTTAGAATCGTATATGAAGAATATGGAACAAAACCAGAATATCCAAATGATGAATGGAATGCGGTATTACGGCGAAAAGATAATGGAAAATGTTATGGAATTATTCGAGAAATGGAATGTAGGAAATTAGGAATACAAGCAGACGGAATTATAGATATTTTAGAAGTCAGGGTAAATGAAGCGAATAGCCGTTTGATGTTGCAGAATTATGGGTATTATAAGACGAGGTTTGAGAATGACAAAAAGTGGATAGGTATTATGTTAGGAATCCCGGAAACGGATGGAAGTATAAAAAAATTATTGAAAAAGAGTTATAATTTAACAAAATATAATGAATAATTTTCAAATATAATAGCTGAGCAGAAAGATCAAAATAATGTATATGAAATAATCATTATTTTGGAGAGAGAATAATACAGAATAGCATGGGAGATAGAATAAGAAAAATATGTCGTGAAAAAGGCTTGTCTTAATCAGAATTGGGAAAGCTATTAGAATTGAATGCGGACAGAGTTCAGAAATATGAGAATGATGAGAATGGGGCACGGAAACCAAAAGCAGAAATGGTGAAAAAATTGCTGATGTCCTTAGGGTAAGCCGCATGTCTACAACAGATCCAGATACAATGAGCTGCCTTGGTACAATGTACGCATTGTTTGAAATAGAGAAAATATTTGGAATGCAAATAGAAGAAAAAATAAAGGAGTATCATTAACTATTGAGAAGAGGAACGAATAGAAAAAATATAATGAATTATAGAAAAAAGGAACAGAAAATTGAAAAATCTGTTCCTTTTTGCTATTAAAAATTTTATGAAGTAAAAGGGGTAATGTTTTTATAAAATTCTAAAACTTCAGGAGCGGCCAGTACGGGTACTGTGTTAAAATCTCCAAGAATTTGTAAATTTTTTGCAGAAGTTACTCGAGATAAGGCTACATAAAGTTGCCCGTAAGAAAAAATTTCAGGGTAGTGGCTGCTACCAAGAGAAAGGATGACTTTATCAAGAGTGGTGCCCTGACTTTTGTGTATTGTAATCGCGTATCCTAACTGTAAGGGGAGTTGGCTAAATGTACCGACTGTTTTTTGGAGTGTGTAAATAATTCTGTGTAAACTAAATACGTGATATGTATCCTCTTGGATTGATGTTAAAATAAATATTAATTCAGGAGGATATTTTTATGGCAAGAAGAAGAAAAATGACACCAGAAAGAAGAGAGTTTATTAACGGCTTATTGGAACACTATCAACCAACCGATGCTCAAGATGTTCAAGAAATGTTGAAGGATCTTTTGGGAGATACCCTGCAAGGAATGCTAGAAGCAGAAATGGATCAGAAACTTGGCTATTCGAAGTATGATTATCAAAATAAGGAGACAGATGATAGCCGGAACGGTTACAGCCATAAAACGGTTACATCTTCGATGGGCGATATTGATCTTGATATTCCCCGTGATCGCAGAGGTGAATTTGAACCACAGATTGTAAAAAAACATCAAACAGATATTTCTAACATTGAAGATCAAGTTCTGTCCATGTATGCAAAGGGAATGACTACCAGAGACATATCAACACACCTTTCTAATGTCTATGGGGTGGATGCATCTGCAGAAATGATTTCTCACATGACAGATCGCATTCTTCCAATTGCCAAAGAATGGCAGAATCGCCCTTTGGAGAAGAAATATGCCATCGTTTTCATGGATGCCATTCATTTTTATGTACGAGAAGATAATAGAACGGTAAAGAAAGCTGTATATGTAGCTATAGGTATCAGACTTTCTGGTCAAAAAGAAGTTTTAGGTATGTGGATTGGCGGTAATGAAAGTGCAAAATACTGGCTTGGTGTACTGAATGAAATCAAAAATAGAGGTGTGGAAGACATCATGATTGTATCTGTTGATGGACTGACTGGTTTTGTGGATGCAATTCATGCAGTTTTCCCATTAGCGGAAATCCAAAGATGTATTGTACATCAGATTCGTTATTCCACTAAGTTTATTTCCTACAAAGATATCAGAGCCTTCATGAAAGACCTGAAACTGGTTTATAAGGCAGATACAGAGCAGCTTGCATTAGAAGCGTTAGATATGCTGGAAGAAAATTGGGGTGGAAAATATCCATCTTCAATAGCGTCCTGGCGTAATAATTGGCCGCAACTTTCTACATATTTCAAATACCCTGGAGAGATTAGGAAACTAATTTATACCACGAATTCCATAGAGAATTTCAATCGTCAATTAAGAAAAGTGACGAAATCAAAAACCATCTTTCCGACAGATGATTCGCTTTTTAAGATTCTGTATCTTGCCATGACCGACATCACAAAGAAATGGACTGGAAAAACATGGGATTGGGGACAGACCTTGGATCAGCTCTGCATATATTTTGGAGACAGAATCCAACCAGAAGATCTCGAATAGAATAAAAAGCAACTATGAGTAAGGGTCAAAAACGCCCGTTTTCAGCGGGCGTTCTTGACATGTCTGCTTATTCATGCTAAATAGTAAATAAGGCTTAAACAGCAATCATGCCATTCAAGCCTAATTCATTTTTTTAATTTAATGTAAATCATTATGATTTTTTCATTAATCTAAGAGATTTACACAAAATATTGGACCTGTTGACAAACTACTTATATTCGCGATTTCTCACTTGTGAATTTAATCAAATATTCAAAAAATGACTGGTTAAGGCTTTGATTACATAGCCTTAACCAGTCGTTTTAGATTTAATGCCATAGCTGAAAAGAGGCATTCTTCTTCCGCACGAATAATCCCTCTTTTATGGATTCTTTTTAAATTGTGTTCCCTTTTTAAGACTGAAAAAGTGCCTTCAGCCCATATTTTTCTTAAACGCATTACTTTGACATATTCAGGTGTATGATATTTTAGTTTATTACGATGAAATGCAGGATAATTCCCACTGGCGTTGATCCGAATAGCTCCTTGATCTATTTCGCAAATAGAAAGTCGTGGACAATCTTTACACAGTTTACGGGCACGAGAATACAGTCTATAATAATTCAAGGTGCTTCTTTTGAAGACAAGCCTTTGAAAATTTAACTCTTTCTGATTTTCGCATACAAAGCAGTCTTTATCTTGATTATATGTAAATCCCTTTTTTAAAGCATTATTCTGGTATTCGCGAATTGCTGTATAGCCTTCGATTCCAAGTAATTCCAGTCCTCTATGAACAGCCCCAACATCATAACCGCCATCCAATGCCAGCACCTTTATATCAATAGGTAAGGCCTCTTGTTGCTGTTTTACATGATTGAGAATAATATCACTTTCACGATGATTTGCTGGATAACAATTAACGCCTGTGATTATACCATGTCCCGTATCTACCGTCATCTCTGTTAAATAACCAAGCCCCCTTTTCCTTTTTTGGTTTATATATCCACAATCAGGGTCTGTTGTACTTTTCAGAGTACGCTTTGTAACTTCTTTCGTTATAGGTTCTTTATAGCCCGGAATTTCAGACATTTCTTTTTCCAGTTCATCAAGGTAGTGGATGGAAGACTGTTGTACTGTCTCTATTACTTCTATAGAACTGTTAACAGAAACATTTCCTGGTAAAAATGATCCATCGGCAACTACCGTATTACCACTTACAATTCCCATATTTATACATTGCATTATGATTTCATTAAAAATATCTCTGAAAAGAGTATTATCTCTAAAACGTCTCCGACGATTTTGGCTAAAAGTACTATGGTCAGGAATCTTCTGCATCAGATCAAGTTCACAAAACCATCGATATGCTAAATTTAAAGAAACTTCCTCTTCCAATCTGCGTTCTGATTTGATTCCATAAAGATATCCAATTAATAGCATCTTTATCATAACAACTGGATCAATAGATTTTCTTCCTGTATGTGAATAAAAAGAGGACGCTTTTTCATAGATGAAATCAAAATTTACACTGTTTTTAATCTGTCTCAACAAATGATTTTCCGGAATCATTGAGTCTAGATCCAGAATAAGAAGTTGCATTTGATTATCAATTCTTCCCATCATAAAAAGTACCTCCTATGGCAAAATTATTACATATATTTTACCATAAAGAAGGTACTTTTTCTTTACTTTGTCAACAGGTCCAATATTTTACACTCTCCCACTGGCAGCTTCTCTTGCGTTTTTACAGAAAATCCTGACAAGATACCAGAAGATCAATCTTCTTCCACTGTGTCTCTTCATCAATACAGTTGCCCTCTTCAACGGAAGCAAAGCCACATTGCGGAGAAAGTGCGATCTGCTCTCCGACTACGGAGCGGGCTTCGGCATAACGTTTTTTAAGAAAATCATGATCTTCCAGAATCGGGTTCTTGGTAGAGATTAATCCTGCGACAAAGATAGCATCCTTATCTTTCAGGACAGACCATGGAGCAAAGGAACCGGAACGGGCATCGTCGTATTCCACGAAGAATGCGTCATACGGAATTTCAGCGATTACCGGGGCAACGGAATCGTAAAATCCATGGAACAGAGGATTTCCCTTGAAGTTTCCTTTACAGAAATGTGTTGCAATAAAGAAATCTTCCGGTTTGTGTTCCAGAGCTTTTGTTGATACAAGCTGGAACCAGTTCAGAATCTGTCCTTTTGTATATCCAAGAGCAGTTATCTTTTTCTGGAAGTTCTCATCGATGAGATAAGTCCATGATGTATCATCAATCTGAAGATAACGGCAGCCATGGTCGTAGAAATCTAAAATTGCATCCTGATAGGCTTTTGCTATATCATCGATCAGTGCATGGATGTCTGTTCCGTAATAAGGTGTCTCTTTATTACCAAACTGAAGGAAGTGATCAATCAGGATCATATTCGGACCGGAAATACATTTTTTAGCCGTAATACCGTCATATTTTTGTGTCAGAGAATGAAGATAGTCCCACGCACAAAGCTCCGGATGAGCCTTGTTCTTATCATAGAAGAACTTACCGGTAACGGTTCCAAGCTCAATTTCATTACTGGTTCCATTGATTTCTTTTGTGAAATGAATGGTATCGAATCCATCAAATTCTTTGAGCCAGTCCAAATGCCACCACCTGCGGCGGAATTCTCCGTCTGTTACATATTTCAAACCGTGTGCCACTTCCTTTTCTACCAGTGATGCGATTGCAAGATCTTCGGCTTGTGTTAATTCTTCTTTTGTAATCTTACTGTTTTTATAAGCTTTACGTGCTTCTTTAATTTCTGCAGGTCGTAAAAAAGAACCTACGATGTCATAAGTTAATGTGTCTTTTATCATATGAAAACCTCCGATTTTTTGATTATTTGTCTTTGCTTAGTTGATGATTTTATTATGCCAGATGTAATAGTTTTTTGCATAATACTTAAAATTGTAAGTTTGGTATAGCTTTAAACTATAGCATATAAAAAAGAAGATCAAAATTGCTGTTTGTGGATATTTAAAAATTTTTTATTATCTTAAAAAGTGTATAATATAAATATGACATGTGTTACATTAGAGTTGAAATCACAGGAGAAAAAGGAAATCGAATATGAACAGCAGAAAAAAAGTCTTATGGAAGATATTCATTTCAACATTATATTTAAGTGCATTTACATTCGGCGGTGGCTACGTGATCGTGAGTTTGATGAAGAAGAAATTCGTAGATGAACTTCACTGGATCGAAGAGAAAGAAATGCTGGATCTGGTTGCAATTGCACAGTCTTCACCCGGGGCGATTGCGATAAATGGAGCGATTGTCGTAGGATATAAGCTTGCGGGGATTACCGGTGTACTGATATCGATCATTGGAACAATTATTCCGCCATTTGTTATTATATCGTTGCTTTCTGTCTGCTATAATACATTTCGCAGTAATGAGCTGGTAAGTCAGATGCTGGAAGGCATGCAGGCGGGAGTCGGAGCGGTGATTGCATCGGTGACGTATGAGATGGGAACAGGCGTAGTGAAGGAAAAAGACGGAATCTCGTTGCTGATCATGGCAGGTGCATTTGTGGCATCCTGTGTATTTGAAGTAAATGTTGTGTATATTGTGATCATATGTGGATTGCTGGGTGTCTTACGCACATGTATGAGCAGGAAAGGAGCAGGCAAATGATATATCTGCAGCTTTTCTTAAGTTTTTTACAGGTTGGGATGTTCAGCTTTGGTGGTGGCTATGCGGCGATGCCCCTGATACAGGGACAGGTTGTGACGGGACATCATTGGCTTAGTATGTCAGAATTTACGGATCTTATTACAATCTCTCAGATGACACCGGGACCGATCGCAGTGAATTCAGCAACCTTTGTCGGAATCAAGATTGCAGGGATACCGGGTGCTCTGGCGGCAACATTTGGATGCATTCTGCCCTCGTGTATTATCGTAACTGTCATTGCAAAACTCTATTTAAAATATCGCAGCATGGAGGTACTGCAAGGTGTGCTGGGGTCTTTAAGACCTGCAGTTGTGGCGATGATCGCGGCGGCAGGAATCTCAATCCTGATTACGGCATTCTGGGGAAGCAGGGATCTGATCGCAGTTACAGGGACGAAGTGGAGTCTGGTACTGATTTTTGCAGTCTGCATGATATTACTTCGAAAAGTGAAAATGAATCCAATATGGGTGATGATTCTGGCCGGAGTGATGAAAGTGGGAATATCACTCATTTAAAGGTTGATGAAAGGGAAAAATACGCCGGAAAAAACAAAAAATGTGGAAAAAGCAAGAGAGGAACAAAAAATGGGGGAAAAAACGATTGAAAAAAATGCGATCACGGAAGGTGTTATCTGGAAACAGTTGTTGATATTCTTTTTTCCAATCATGCTGGGAACATTGATCCAGCAATTATATACAACGGTAGATACGATCATAGTGGGACGTTTTGTGGGAAAAGCGGCACTTGCCAGTGTCGGCGGACCGGCAGCAGTATTATCGACGATCGTGGTTACATTCTTTAATGGTCTGGCGAATGGAGCCGCGGTTATCATCGCACAATATTATGGTGCAAAGGACAGAAAGAGTCTGCATGTGGGACTACATACGGCATATTTGTTCTCTATTGTGATCAGTCTGATCGTATCGCTGGTTGGTACGGTGCTGACACCGTGGCTGCTTACAATTATGAATACACCGCAGGATATGATGGCAGATTCCACAATCTATCTCAGAATTTATTTTATGGGAATTCTGTTCACACTGGTCTACAATATGGGAGCAGCAATCATGAGAGCGGTCGGTGATTCCAGAAGACCACTTTTGTATCTGCTGGTCTGTTGTGTGATGAACATCATCCTGGATATCGTTATGGTGGTAGGAATGAAGATGGGAATTGCCGGAGCTGCACTTGCAACTGTGATTTCGCAGTGTGTCAGTGCAATTCTGGTTACATGGTCGCTGACCAGGGCATATGATGCTATGAAATTAAAGTTCCGGGAGCTTCGGATGGATGCCAGAGTATTGAAAAAAGAATTGAAGATCGGTGTTCCGGGAGCGCTTCAGGCATGTGCATACGGTGTGACGAATGTGGTGATCCAGGCATCGGTCAACAGCTTTGGTACGGATACCGCTGCTGGATGGGCAGCTTATGGAAAGCTTGACTTGATCTTCTGGACGGTATCGAGTGCGCTTGGAGCAGCAGTGACGACATTTGCCGGACAGAATTACGGAGCAGGAAAGATGGACAGGGTATATAAGAGCATCCGGGTGAATGTGGTGATCTCTTATATATTTACGGGAGCGATTATTGTAATACTTTTTGTATTCTGCGAGCCATTATATCATATGTTCACGACAGATCCGAAAGTTATTGAGATCGGAGTATATATGTTGCGTTTTCTGATACCGAGTTATCTGTTAAGTGTACTACTTGAAAATCTGTCGGGAGGCCTGCGCGGACAGGGAGATGTATTCTGGCCGACGGTATTTACGTTTGGAGGATTGTTCTTTGTAAGACTTCCGTGGATCATGATTCTTACGAAGATCCATCATGAGGTGGAAGTTCTGCTGATCAGCTATCCGCTTGCATGGGGAGGGACACTGTTGTGTCTGATCCCGTATTATTTCTGGCGAAAGAAAAAGAGAATGAAACTGGCAGGAAGATAGAGACAAAAAAGAGCTTGTGAAAAAACAGATAAATGTTTTATCACAGGCTCTTTTTATCGCCATGCGTTCGTAAGGAGCTGCCAGTGGCAGGTCCTGTAGATTGCCATATGTCCGGAAAAAGCTGCCGGTATATTAGTAATTTCCAAGTTTATTCAGATATTTATCAATGATATTCAGCCTTTTTTCAATCCCTTTTGCTCTGTGGCTGATGATTTCAAGCAGAGCCTCTGTTACAAACTGTGGTCCGATCATAGAATTGAAAAATGTATTACTGTCTACAGGTACTGTAAGAAGTATGTCGGCATATTTCGCAAGAAGAGAACTTGGTTTGTCCGTAATGACTATAATAGAGGCACCGGCGTCATGTGCCATCTCTGCAGTTACTTCATCCTGCGAAGAATAACGAGGAAAACTGAACAGTACCAGACAATCTGTATGTGAGATGTTACACATATGGTCGATCGGACTCATAGAAGTGGTGGTTGTCATAGTCACATGCGGAACCATCTGCTTCAGATACAGGAGAAAGAAATCCGCAAGACAGATATTGCCTCTTGTTGCTGCAATATATTTGTGCTTGCTGGAGACAATGAGATCAGCAGCCTGCTCAAATGTCTCGATAGAATTCTGAATAAAGATTTCTTCCAGGTTATGTGCGGCATTCTTAAAATGTCGGTTGATATAATCAGAAGAGGTGTCTAATTTGGCCTGCTTTGCGATACGCTGGGATGGGACCGTAATACTGCTGGAAATGCTGAGTACCTTATCCTGATAATCTTTACGCAATGCTTTCTGAAAATCCATAAAGCCGTCAAATCCGATCGTACGGCTGAAACGGATTACGGAAGATTCACTTACTCCAAGTTTTAATGCGATCTCCGTTGATGTCATAAAACAGGCTTCCGAAGCATTATCCAGAACATATTCTGCAATGATCTTTTGTGTCTTGGTAAGATGTGCAGAATGAAGCAATTCCTTCATATCTTTCATAATATAGTTCCTCCGAAAGTAATATTGATAATTAGATTTAAACATGAATCTGCAAAAGTTGCAAGACAGAGAACGTGGAAAAGGGAAAAATCACTCGGAAATGCGAAAAAAGAGGCAAAAACTTATAGATAATGATAATTTTTTGTCGTTATTTATATATCATGTAAATGAAGCATGCTCCAATCTTTTTGAGCCTAAATCGTCAAAAACATAAAAAAATTGTGCATAATACATAAAAAGATATGTGAAAATAATAACATATATGTAAAATATGCAAAAATAATTATATACAAAAAAACAAAGGTATGCTATTATCAAGGCATCGAACGACGAAAGAGAGGAAAAGAAATGTTACAAACAATTGAAAACGTGAATGCGGCCGTTAACAATTTCGTCTGGGGGGTTCCGGCAATGGTCTGTATCATCGGTGTAGGGCTTGTACTTTCAGCTCGTACAGGATTTATACAGTTCCGAAAATTTGGGTATGCCATTAAGAATTCTATCGGACGTATCTTCACAAAGTCAGAAGCGAAAGAAGGTAGTATCACTCCATTCCAGGCAGTGTGTACGGCACTTGCGGCAACGGTAGGAACGGGAAATATTGCCGGAGTTGCCGGTGCGATTGCAATCGGAGGAGCAGGAGCAGTGTTCTGGATGTGGGTGTCCGCATTGCTTGGAATGTGTACGAAGTTTTCAGAAGTTACACTTGCGGTTCATTACAGAGAGAAGAATGCAGAGGGAGATTATGTTGGGGGCCCGATGTATTATATCAAGAACGGTCTTGGCAAGAAATGGTACTGGATGGCTTCGGTCTATGCGATCCTTGGAAGTTTGACAGTACTCGGAACAGGAAATGCAACACAGGTAAATACCATTACGACATCCATCGATTCAGCACTTATAAGCTACAATGTGATTGATGACGCACAGATAAGTATGGTGAATCTGGTGATCGGAATCGCAATTGCAGTACTGGTGGCGGTTGTTTTACTTGGCGGAGTAAAACGTATCGGTACCGTAACAGAGAAGCTGGTTCCATTCATGGCAGTATTCTATATCATCCTTGCAATCGGAGTAGTTGTACTGAATGCAGACAAAGTTCCACATGTATTTGAGATGATCTTTGTAGGAGCATTTAACCCGTCCGCATTTACCGGCGGTGTGGTTGGAAGCATGTTTATGACTATGAGACGTGGTGTTTCCAGAGGTATCTTCTCAAATGAAGCCGGAATCGGTACCGGATCGATCGCACATGCGTGTGCAGATACAGATGAACCTGTAAAACAGGGAATGTTCGGAATCTTTGAAGTATTTGCTGACACGATCGTGATCTGTACACTGACAGCACTGGTTATCCTTTGTGGCGGCGAAGGAATCCAGTATGGTGTGGCAGCAGGTGCGGAGCTTACCATCTCCGGATTCGTGACAACATATGGTAACTGGGTGACGATCTTTACTGCAATTGCAATGTGCTGTTTCGCATTCTCAACGATTCTTGGCTGGGGACTTTACGGAGCAAGATGTATTGAGTTCGTATTTACAACAAAGATCGTCAAACCATTTATGATCGTATATGCACTGGTTGCAATCCTTGGTGCAACAGTGGATCTTGGTATCATCTGGGGAATCGCAGATACCTGCAATGGTCTGATGTCTATCCCGAACCTGATCGCCTTATTCCTGATGTCAGGAACGGTGGCAAAACTGGCAAAAGACTACTTTGCAAAAGTAGAGAAAAAGAATTAGAAAGACAAAAAAATAACTTACTGGTGAAAAAAATAACTTTTATTGCATTGATAATTGTGTTGTGTTAGTATGAGTTCAGGAAGAGATGAAGAATATTCTTCAACAAAATAAAGTTAAGAAAAATAATCTTCATTCAGAAAAGTAAACGGATTAAAATTTTAGGAGGTTTTTCAAAATGAAAGTAGGATGTGTAAAAGAGATTAAAAACAACGAGTTCCGTGTGGGTATGACACCTGATAACGTTAAGAGTTATGTAAATGCAGGACACGATGTTTATATCGAAAAAGGTGCTGGCGAAGGTTCAGGATTCTTAGATGCCGAATATGAGGCAGCTGGGGCTAAGATGATTGATACAGCAAAAGAAGTGTGGGATACAGTTGAGATGATGATCAAAGTAAAAGAGCCGCTTCCGGAAGAATATCCATTATTCCACGAAGGATTGATCCTTTATACATATCTCCACCTTGCAGCTGATAAGCCGCAGACAGACGCGCTCCTTGGAGCAAAGGTAAAAGGTGTTGCTTATGAGACACTGATCGAAAGAAACGGAAGCATTCCTCTGCTTGCTCCAATGAGTCAGATCGCAGGACGTCTGAGTATTCAGGAAGGTGCAAAATACCTTGAAAAGAGATTCGGTGGAGAAGGCGTTCTCTTAGCAGGAGTTCCTGGAACACCAAAGGCTAACATCGTAATCCTCGGCGGCGGATCTGTAGGAACAAACGCTTGCAAGATCGCAGTTGGAATGGGAGCTAACGTAACAATCATGGATATCAACCTTCAGAGACTTGCTTATCTGGATGATATCTTCGGAGCACGTATTCAGACACTTGTTTCTAACGATGCAAATATTGAAAAAGCTGTAAAAGAAGCAGACCTCGTAATCGGATGCGTTCTGATTCCAGGAAAATCAGCTCCTAAGATCTTCAAGAAAAAATATCTGAAAGAGATGAAACCAGGCGCTGTATTTGTAGACGTTGCCGTTGACCAGGGCGGATGTGGTGAGACAACAAAGGTTACATACCATGATGATCCAATCTTTATTGAAGACGGTGTTGTTCATTACTGTGTAGGCAATATGCCGGGAGCAGTTCCAAGAACATCTACAATCGCACTTACAAATGCAACATTATCCTATGGACTGCAGATTGCAGGAAAGGGACTGGAGCAGGCTTGCAAAGATAACGAAGTTATCTACTCTGCAATCAATACATATGATGGAAAATTAACATGTAAGAACGTAGCAGACAGCTTTGACTGTTATGAATACACAGATATCAAATCTGTTTGTTAATCAAATCGTTATTATACATTATAATAAGAAGAAACTAAAACTAAATCGTCATGCGTTCGAAAGAAGCTGATTAATTCCTATGAGTGGAAAAATGCCGGTATCTTGGGGGTGCCGGCATTTTTCTATACTAAAGTATGTAAGAGAAGCTGTCCATGACAGGTTCTGTAGATCGCCATGCGTTCGTAAGGAGCTGCCAGTGGCAGGTCCTGTAGATAAGAGCTGTTGAATCAGCAGTAGTGTAATAATATGCAGTAAAGTATTGGAATAGATGAATATTATACATAAGATTGTATTATAAAAGAACTTGAATATTAATATGAATTATGATATATTTATTATCGACAATTTAACACTTTAATCCACTAATATAAATAAAGCTATTTATAGGTAAATTCTATAGATGGCTTTATTTATTAGTATTTTCTATTTCCTTAATTGTTAAAAAAATGTTACACTGGTGGACGGTAATCTTAAGGAAAGGGGAAAAGAAAAATGGATTTACTGTGTAGTGTTAACTGGATAGCACTTCTTGTGTTAGCCATAACATTATTGCTGTTCAAAGTTTTGAATCAGTTAGCGATGAAGATCAACTGGACATTCGTTGTTCTGATCAGTATGGTAATGGGAGCCGTGATCGGTCTCGTATTTGCATCTGAGAACAACAGTTATCTTGTCTGGGTTGATTTGATTGGTGACATTTACATCAACGTAATTACTGCTCTGGTGGCACCGGTTATCCTGATCTCTATCATGTCAGGTTTTATTTCTTTAAATAGTAAAGAAAAGATGAAGAGTATCGGACTTACTTCTGTACTCTGGCTTCTGGCTTCATCTGCAGCAGCAATTGTTCTGTCATATATTTTTGGAGCCATTACAGGACTCGGAAAAGGGGCAGAGGCTGTATTTGCTGATATCGCATCAGTAAGTGACAGCACAATCAGTTCTTATGAAGAACTTGCAACATCATTTGACCAGGTTATTTTGAAATTCTTCCCAACGAACGTAATCGGAGATCTTTCCAATGATAACGTCGTTGCGATCATCATCATTGCTATCGCTGTAGCTGTAGCATATGTTGGAATCTCATCAGAAGAGGGAGAAGAAAAAGTAGCCGCATTCAAGAACCTTGTAGAAGCACTGAAGAACATTATCTATCGTATTCTGGCATTTGTCATTGACCTGACACCATTCGCAGTCTTGTGTCTGGTAGCAGGATCTGCAAGTCAGATCTTCGAGGATAAGAAATCCCTCGTACAGCTGGTACTTCTGGTCGTTATGATCTATGTGGTATGTCTGGTACACAGCTATGGATTTAATGCAATCATTATTAAGTGTGTTGCAAAACTCAGCCCGCTTAAATTCTTCAAGAAGATTCTTCCGGCACAGATCACAGCATTTACGACTTCAAGTAGTGTTGGATCAATCCCTGCCTCTATTGAGTGTCAGAGAAAGAGTGTTGGTATCGATGAGGAAATCTCGAACTTTACAACATCCCTTGGTACAACCATCGGTATGCCGGGATGTACATGTGTATGGCCGATTCTTCTGGCTATTTTCTATACCAATGCGATGGGTATTGCGTGGACAGTATCTGACTATGTAATGTTAGCTGTTGTCTGCCTGATCCTTTCACTCGGAAGTGCAGGAGTACCTGGTATCGGAGTGGTATCTGCTATGGCAGTGTTCAAAGCAGTCAACCTTCCAATCGCAGCGATCGTACTTTTAGTACCGATCAACAACATTTCAGATATGATCCGTACATTTGACAATGTAACTGCAGGTAATGTAACTGCAGCAATCGTTGCCAGAAAGATGGGAACTCTGGATGACAATATATTTAATGCAGAAGAAAAGAAAGGAGAGAACGCATAATGAAATTGAAAAAGTCTACAATCGTACTGATCGTGTTAGCTGTCATTTTCCTTGGTCTCTCTGTAGTATCAACAAAGTATTCTGTAACAAGAACGATCACAGCAATCGATGAGATTGGTGATATGAAATTAAATGACGACAGTATCGACAGATTCAAAAAGGCGGCGGAATATTATCAGGCTTTGGATCCGAACCAGAATCTGGAAGAGAAGATCACAAACCTGAAGACATATAAGGAAGCAAGACTTAATTATGCAAGACTTATGATCAAACAGGCTTCTCTTGCTGACAAGAAGCAGGATGGTGCAGCAGATGCTGTAAAAGAAGCACGTGAAGCAGTAGATACTTATGTGCCGGCTGATGAGAAATGGAACATCGAGAATTATCAGGATCTTCTGGATCTGGAAGCTACATATAGCAGTGACGGTGGATCAGGATCAAGCGATGATGCAGGTGAAGCACCTCCGATGTGCTAAGAAAATGTAAATGAAAAAGTTTATTTCAACAAAAAAGGAGAAAAAAGATGAAGAAAAAAGTTCTTTCATGCTTACTTGCGATGTCTATGTCAGCTGCATTACTTGCAGGATGCGGAAGCTCATCTTCTGACAGCAAGAGCTCAGACGACAGCAAGAAAACAGAAGAAAAAGCAGATACAACAAAAGCATTATCTGCAACAGATTACAACTTCGAGCCAGATTATTACTTTAACACATTCAACACAAACTCCTTAAAAGACAAACCGCGTCAGGGAATCAAGACATTCAAGAGTGCTGATGAAGTAGTATATGAAGATATCACATATGATGAATTGATCGATCTGTTCCAGAAAGAAGGAACATACATGATCGCACTTTGCGGATCATGGTGCCACAACACAAGAGCTATGACACCTTCTCTTACAAAGTATGCAAAAGAGAATGGTATCGATACAATCTACACATATGACTTCAACCTGGATGACAACGAGAATGGTAACACATTCATCCGTATGTCTGACGGAAGTGAAAATGCAGGTGTAAACTACAACTACATGTATGGTGAAGTTGTAAAACAGTACCTGACAAACATTGATGACTGGATTGAGTTCCCATCAACAACAGAGAGAGCAATCTCTTACACAAATGCAAAAGGTGAGACAGAGACAGTTGGAAGAATCCAGCAGCCAATCGCTTTTATCTACAACAAAGACAATACAACAAACTACAGCGACAAAGAAGACAACGCTGATAAATACCCTATAATGTATGCGTTCGAGCAGATGGTAGAGCGTGACAAAGACGGTGTATACACAAAAGAGTATGACGAAGAAGGTAATGAAGTTACAGATAAGAATGGAGATCCTGTAAAACATTACTGCACAAAGAAATACAATGCACAGATGAAGAAGATGTTCGACTTCATCAATGACAACAACATCGAATTCACAGAGTATTCAAAAGAAGACTTCGTTCGTGAAAACTACCCGGCTCTTAAGGATGCTGAGAAGGTTAACATCAAGACTGTAACATATCGTCAGTTTGCATGGCTGTTACAGCAGGATGGAAATGCTATCTACATGGTAGGCGGACCATACGATGAAGCTACACAGAACGAGATCGCTGATGTAAATGCTAAGGCAGTAGAAAAGGATGTAAATGTATACTTATGGGATCCATATGTTGACGGAAAGATCAGCGAGGATGACTGGGGATATAAGAACACAGGCGATATCATGAAGAGCGACAGCATCAACTTCATGTACACAACTCTGATCGAGAACTCTCTTACGAATCTTACAACAGAAGAGTTCGAGAACGGTGCTGATGGTGCAAGCCTGACATACAAGAATGATGCCGGTGAAGAGAAGACTGTTCCGGTTATCAAGTCACCATTTGTATTCTCATTCAACAAAGATGCAACAGACGAAGACGGAATCTCAGCTCCTATCACAGCTTACAGCGAAAAAGCTGATACACTGGATGCTGTATTCTCAGCTTATGCTGACGGAATTGCAAAATAATCATATTAGTTATGTATAAGCCGGAGCAATCCGGATTACAAAAGTGATGAATAGAAGGGAGGTGTTACTTCGGTAACATCTCTCTTTTTTGAACCGCCAAATTGTGATATTCTATAGATGATAATTTCGAAATATGGATAAAAGGAAAGTATAAGATATGAAGAAAAGAATGAAAAAATTAAGCGCACTCTGTCTGGCGGGAATGCTGTGTCTTGGACTGTGGGCATGCAGTTCTTCAGAAGACAGTTCTTCGGGTGACTCATCGGGTCCAACGAAAAGTGCAGATACATCAGAAGAAGGCAATAAGACAGGAAAGAGTGATAGCAGTTCGGGAGAGCAGGAAACCAGTGAAAACGGATTTCCTGTAAATATGCCGGAGTTTTCGACGACAGACATGGATGGAAATAAAGTGACGAATGATACCTTTGCAGACTATGACCTGACGGTCGTGAATTTCTGGGCAACGTACTGTAATCCATGTATTGATGAATTACCGGAACTGGCAGAGTGGAAAAAAGAACTTCCGGATAATGTGAACCTGATCGGGCTTCTGGTGGATGTAGATGAAAAAGGAAGTGACCAGTATAAACTGGCGGAAAAGATCATTAAGGAGACAGGAGCGGATTATCAGCACCTGATCGCAACGGAAGAATTTGACGATATGATCAGTAATCTGGTCGGCGTACCGACGACATTTTTTGTAGACAGTACGGGAAAGATCATCGGTGAACCATTTGCCGGAGCGGATGTCGATGCGTATAAACAGACGGTAGAGGATTATCTGAATGGAAAGTAATCAAAAAATAACAAGACGTCTGATTGCCAGAGCAATATTGGTTGTGGCGGTTATGATGATCATATATGGAATATACAGAGGAGAAGTATCCATCGTACTGAATAAAGCAGTCAATGTGTGCCTGGAATGTATCGGTCTTGGATAAAGAAATAATGATGAGAAAAGTAACATTTGAGATAAAACGAAAAATGATACAGGTTGCAGCATTTGGCTATTCCAATCTATATCTTGGCAATTTTCTGGATGGGAGATTGTATAAGGGAAAATGGAAAAGTTTCTGCAATCCGGGAATGAACTGCTATTCCTGTCCGGCGGCAACAACGGCATGTCCGATCGGGGCGATGCAGGCAGTGAACGGTTCGATCGATTTTAAGACGAGCTTCTATGTATGGGGGATGATTCTGGCATTCGGAGTCGTTCTGGGACGTGCGGTCTGCGGTTTTTTATGCCCGTTCGGGCTGATACAGGAACTTTTATATAAGGTCCCATTTCCGAAAAAGAAATTATGGAAGGGATTTACCTGGATCAAATATATTCTGCTTGTTGTATTTGTGCTGATGCTTCCGGTTGTAAAGACGAATGCCGTCGGAAGCGGTGCGCCGGCATTCTGTGAATATATCTGTCCGGTCGGAACACTGGAGGGAGGAATCCCGCTCCTTTCCACACATCCGGAACTGCGCCGTGTGATCGGGACATTATTTTCCGTGAAAATGGTAATCCTGGTGATCACACTGGTGGGATGTTTGAGTATCTGCAGGTTTTTCTGCAAAGTGATGTGTCCGCTGGGAGCAATCTATGGACTTTTGAATAAAGTCAGCCTTTTTCATATGGATGTGAATATGGGAAAATGTATACATTGTGGTAAATGTACGCATGTCTGCCCGATGGATGTGGATCCGGTAAAGACACCGGATTCTGCGGAATGTATCCGTTGTGGAAAATGTGTGAGTGCGTGTCCGAAAAAGGCGTTGAAACTTGGAATGAGATAAAAACATTCGTCAAATTGTACAAAATAGATGAAAAAATCAAAAAATACTTGAAAAAAATACATAAAATCCTATAATGAAGGTAGGTTAAGGAAATGTTAAGAAATGAAAGACATTGGAGGTGTTGGTATGATTAGTTTTATCATTTGCTTGGCGCTACTTATAGGAGGGTATTTTGTCTATGGTAAAGTGGTTGAGAACACTTTTGCACCGGATGACAGAGAGACACCGGCGGTTCGGATCAATGACGGTGTCGATTATGTGGTAATGCCACAGTGGAAATTGTTCCTGGTACAGCTGCTGAATATTGCTGGTCTGGGACCAATCTTCGGAGCTATGCAGGGAGCATTGTGGGGACCGGTTGTATTCCTGTGGATTACATTCGGTACGATTTTTGCAGGTGGTGTACATGACTATTTTTCAGGTATGCTTTCTGAAAGAAATGACGGAGCATCTATTTCCGAAGTGTGCGGAATTTATCTTGGAAATGTAATGAAGAATGTGATGCGTGTATTCAGCGTTGTACTTCTGGTCATGGTTGGTACGGTATTTGCAGTAGGACCGGCGGGGCTGATCGTTACATTGCTTGGCAATAAAGGCGTGACGGGAGCCTTGGCTAACCCGGAAGTATGGCTTTGGATCATCCTTGCATATTACTTTGTTGCAACATTTATTTCAATCGATAAGATCATCGGACGTATCTATCCATTGTTCGGTATCTGTCTGATCGTTATGGCAGTCGGTGTTATCTTTGGTATCTTTATGAATCCGAATTATACGATTCCTGAGATCTGGACGCATTTTACCAATATGCATCCGGCGGGAAAGCCAATCTGGAGCTTCATGTTCATTACCGTAGCATGTGGAGCTATTTCTGGATTCCATTCTACACAGTCACCACTGATGGCACGTTGTATGAAGTCTGAGAAACAGGGACATTTCGTATTCTATGGTGCGATGGTTGCAGAAGGTGTGATCGCACTGATCTGGGCAGCAGCAGGATGTTCTATTTATAAAATCACAGGTGGTCTGAGTACAGGTCTGAATGATATTCTTGCAAATGGTCAGTCATCAGCAATCTATGATGTATGTATTAAGACTATGGGCGGTGTCGGGGTTGCACTTGCAATGATCGGAGTTATCGTATGCCCGATCACTTCCGGAGATACTGCATTCCGTAGTGCCCGTCTGGTACTGGCAGACTGGTTCAAAGTTGATCAGAATAAGATGCAGAAACGTCTGATGTTATGTGTTCCGCTTCTGGCAGTCGGAGCATTTGTCGGACATCTGGATTATGCAATCGTATGGAGATACTTCAGCTGGACAAACCAGACACTTGCTATGATCGTTCTGTGGACAGCAAGTATGTATCTGTTCCGCGAGAAGAAGAATTACTGGATCACAGCGGTACCGGCAACATTCATGAGTGCAGTTTCCATGACATATTTCTTCTGTGCAGAAGAGTGTCTGGGACTTTCTACGAAGGTTGCTTATCCGGTAGGAATTATTCTGGCAGCAGCATTCCTTGGAATCTTTATCCATGCTACAAAGAAACCAATGAAAGCATAGTTGTAAGACAGCGTAATTTGAATACATAAAAAGGCAGAATGAATTGACAGAAATGAGATGATGAAAAGATGAAACCACGAAGACTGGGTAATGTATCGATTCCGGATGAAGAATTGATAAAAGACAGAAAAGAATGTAAGAAGATCGGACCTTGTGGCATTGGAAAAAAGGCGGTGTATCTTAGCAGTTTCTATATTGACAGAAGGTATTACATACCGATCAGTTCTGTAAAAAGGATCTTCAAAAGAATCGCCATGAGTAAGGGTGGATTTACAGGAAAAGGAGTATTCGGTACATTATCCTATCTTGTGGTCGTATATGAGGACGGAAAAGAAAAGCAATGCAATTTCAAACATGAAGAAGATGTGGACAGATTTCTTGCGTACATAGAAGAAGAATATCCGGATATTCCGGTACACAGTCTTGAGGCTGAGAGAAAGCTGGCAGAGAAGGAAAGATGGCTGGCAGAAAAGCAAAGAGAAAGAAATGTATCGGAAGAAACAAAAAGATGTCTCGTGAAGCTGGAGCAGGCAGAACAGTATCTGAAAAAGCAATCGGATATCTATATGGACTTGAGTCAGTCGGCGAAGAAAAAGCGTACTTATGACAGAAGTAACCCGGCGTATAAATGGGTAGCTCTTGCAATCGTACTGATGGGCGGTGCGGCGTTCGTCTATGGTATCTATGCATTGACGACCCATGCAGGATTTGGAATGTATTTCCTTTTGTTTGGTCTGGCTGCAATCTTCTTATTTGCCGGAGCGAATGTACTTCCGACTTCGAAGAATAATAAGAATTATATTGAGAAGCGGCTGACGGAATCGATCAGTCAGATGGAAGAGTATATCAGAGTGTATCCGGATTTTCCGGTACCGGCTCACTATGCACATCCGATTGTGCTAAAGAGAATGCAGGAAATTATGAAAGAAGGGCGTGCGAGAAATATTCCGGAAGCATTGCAGGTTTTGAAAAAAGATCTGAAAGCGTTGAATTCCAGCGTAGTCGTCGAGAAAGAAGAGTATGACGAAGTGGTAGCGATCAAACCGATGTTTCTGGTGATGGATTATAAATAATTTGGCAGATAGAAAATGCGGTCGGCATATATTCTGAGATTATGAGTAAGAATATATTGCCGGCCGTATTTTTGACATATCAAAGTATACAAGAGAAGATACCAGCGGGAGGTTCTTTGTAGCGCTATGTGTTTGAAAGAAGCCACCGGTGGCGGGTACTTAGATTTTAAGCTTCAATATATATGCTAAAACCAGGAATAGTATTGCGATACATTTCACACCAATAGACACTCCGACATACCCCGGCAGCAAATATCCTTTTTGCTTTTTGCCTAATATTAAAGAAATGATATCGATTATAAAAAAGACGATTAGAACAATTGCAGCACCGAAGATCAGTAGCATAGCATCACCATTATTATGTGTCAGTGCAGTTACGACTCCAACATTTGTAATTGACATCCAGCTGTAGATTATGTATATCATGCATATTAAGTTAAAAATAATATCAAAGACAACTTTTTCGTTTCTTGTTCCGTTCTTCATTTTAATGTCCCCTTTCTTTAAGAGAATTTGGTAATAGCCGGCATTCTTATCAATTTTTTGTTTCTTCTCTTTTGTTGTCTATAATATAAACCATCAAGTAACTTGAAGGTCAATAGTTTTAGAAAAAATAATTTGTAACTGCTTCTGTATTGTGGAAAAATCAGAATATTGGTATAATGAGAACATACATTCGAAGTAGAAAAACTTTGTGAATGAATTTGTGAGTAAAGGAAGGAGGAGAACAGGCATGGCAGACAAAGGACGGAGAAGCTATATCGCAATCGACCTGAAATCATTTTACGCATCGGTAGAATGCAAAGAAAGAGAACTGGATCCGATGACGACCAATCTGGTAGTAGCGGACAAAAGCCGTACGGAAAAGACTATCTGTCTGGCAGTGTCTCCTTCCTTGAAATCCTACGGGATACCGGGCCGTGCCAGACTCTTCGAGGTCGTGCAGAAGGTAAAAGAAGTGAATAAAAGACGGATCTGCATGGCACCCGGAAAGAAGTTTGCAGGAACTTCCGTAGATAATGAAGAAATAAAACTACATCCGGAATTGGAACTGGATTATATTACGGCGGTTCCGAGAATGGCATTATATATGAAATGCAGTACGGAGATCTACAACATTTATCTGAAATACGTTGCACCGGAGGATATCCATGTCTATTCCATTGACGAGGTATTCATGGATGTGACCGATTACCTGAATACTTACCGGATGACGGCAAGAGAGCTGGCTGGAAAGATTATTCGGGAGATCCAGCAGGAGACGTCGATTGCGGCAACGGCCGGAATCGGAACGAATCTGTACCTGTGTAAAGTTGCCATGGATATTGTGGCGAAGCATATCGAGCCGGATCAGAATGGGGTGAGGATCGCAGAACTTACAGAAATTTCTTATAGGAAGCTTTTGTGGGCGCACCAGCCGATCACGGATTTCTGGCGTGTGGGCCCGGGGTATGCGAAGAAGCTTGCGGAAGTCGGATTATTTACCATGGGAGATGTGGCAAGATGTTCTCTTGGTAAGCCGGGGGAATATTATAATGAAGATTTGCTGTACCGGCTATTTGGGGTGAATGCAGAACTTCTGATTGACCATGCATGGGGATGGGAGCCATGCACGATCGCAGATGTGAAGGCGTATAAGCCCGAAAATAACAGTATGGGTGCGGGACAGGTACTGCATTGTCCATATAATTTCGAGCAGACGAAGATCGTGGTAAAGGAAATGATCGATCAGCTGGCATTGGATCTGGTAGATAAACGTCTCGTAACGGATCAGATCGTTCTGACGATTGGATACGACATCAAGAATCTGGAACAAGGAACGAAGAAAAATGTAGGGGAGATCACGACAGACTGGTACGGCAGGAAGCTGCCGAAACATGCACACGGAACCGCTAATCTGAAGCAGCATACTTCTTCATCGAGGCTGATGACACAGGCAGGTGTAAAGCTGTATCATGAAATTGTGAATCCGGATCTTCTGATCCGCCGGATTACGATGGCAGCGAATCATGTGATCAGTGAGAAAGAGGTCCAGGAAGAACAGCAGTATGAACAGATGAATCTTTTTACAGATTTTGGAATTGCAAAGAAGGAAAAGGAAGAGAAGAATGAGAAGCTGGAACGGGAAAAGAAGATGCAGAAGGCGATGCTGGATATCAAGAAAAAATATGGGAAGAATGCAATCTTAAAAGGAATGAATCTGCAGGAGGATGGAACTGCGATGGAACGGAACCGGCAGATCGGAGGACATAAAGCGTGAGGAAAGAAAATGTTTCGAAAGAAAATGTTACACAGGTTTCGGGGAAATTACAGAAATCGGTGATCGAAGTGCAGCAAAAGTATGGAGATATTCTGAACCTTCCGCATCATGTATCGGAGACACATCCGCCGATGCCGATAGCAGACCGAGCGGCTCAGTTTGCACCATTTGCGGCACTGACCGGCTATAAAGAAGCAATAGAAGAGACAGAGCGGCTGGCAGAGAAAAAAATCGAGCGGGAATACGAGTAAAGGCAAAAAATGGAAGAAAAATATGGTGAATCTCTTGACCTTCAAGCGGCTTGAAGGAATATAATCATCTTAACAAAGAGGGAGAAGGATGTAGATATTCGGAATGAGGGAAGGTGACAGTATGGAAAAAAGTGAAGAAAGAAACAAAATCATTTCTAAACTTCAGACAGTAATAAAAGAACAGATTGAATTAAAAGAAATCGAAATACCGGGAACCATTACATTTCAGGTTATGTCTGTGGATGGTGGGAATGTATCGGTGGGAGCCGGTGAAGTGCTTCTGCTTCGTTACAGTGCGACTCATCTGGAATACAGTCATGAGTTGGAAGACGAGAACCAGAAGTTTCATATGGCAGTTCATATCATTTATTGTAAAGAGCAGAAAGGTTTATTTGGTAAAGTAAAATACAAGACGATAAAACACCGCAAAGAGATCATTACAGAGGCAGACTGGAAGAATGGAAAGAAGGTGTCACTTTATGAAGATTAAAGATGTAGAAAAACAGGTTGGGATTTCCAAGGCGAATATAAGATTTTATGAAGAAGAAGGACTGATCCATCCGGCACGTAATCAGGAAAATAATTACCGGGAGTATTCAGAAACAGATGTAGAACAGCTTCAGGAAATTAAAAAGCTGTGTCTGATCGGTATTCCGGTACAGGAGATCAAAGATATCTATGAAAATAGATTGACTTTACAGGAAGCATTATCTCACAGATTAGATGAGATCGAAAAAGAAGAACGAACATTAAAAGAGACAAAATTGACCTGTCAGAAGGCATTGAAAAGTAAGCTTGACATTACATCGATCGATCAGCTTGAGATTGAGGAAGAAAAAGAAGAGTGGCAGGTACGTCTGGCAATTCTTTTGAAAGAGGATATTGTACAGAAGAAATTAAGCAGGGATGAGATGAACAATGAGATTGCATGCTTTTTTATTGCAGGAACGATCTTAAGTGTGATATCTATATGGCTGCTTCCGAAGGATTATATCGGAACACATCTTTATGTCGGGCTGATTTCACTTGCAGCTGTGGTAGGTCTGCTGATCATAGGAACATGTTCGGCGAATATGAAAGTGCATCTGACATTGTTGCTTCTGGGGGCAGTTGTACAGCCTGTCGGATTTTTTACAATCGGAACATTGATGGGAAGAGGATATATTGTGTGTCGTGATACAGCGGTATTGAAGCAGTATGTAATCTACCTGTATGGCGGGGCATTTATTCTTGCAATTATATTGTGGATGGGCTCAAAGCTGAACCGCTATATTCTGAACAAACTCTGGATCAGTATGCTTGCAAGCCTGATCATGGCAGGAGTGATAGCACAGATGCTGAATCAGAAGTATGGACACTTGATGGCAACAGGCGAACTTATCGTGGGATTTTTGTGTGCTGTTATTTATCTTGCTGCTGTATCCGGAACATGGACACTGGCGAATGCAGACTGGGGAAAATATAACCGGTATCATGCAGTGTATACGTCGAACAAGATGATCAATGTATTCGCAACGATATTCAATGCAGCCGGATACTATAGTGAAAAGAACTGGAGGAGATAGCAGATATGAATTATATTACATTTAATGAAATTATTGAAGTGAACGGATTGCTGGAGGAGAAAGGACTGAATTTTAAAGTCCACTTAAGAGATGCCTGTGGGAAGCAGTCATGCTGGATCGAACCGTTGGGAAATTGTGCATGCGAAGGACGGTATGAGGAGATGTATCAGGTTGTGGAGGAGTATTTTAGAAGGAAAGGGCAGAAGATTACGTTTGATGAGACGAAGTTGAATTTTTTTGCTGTTTAATTTATCTGAAAAAATATATTGAATAATATTTACTTGTATGTTAATCTATATAAAAGCATACTTCAAAAGAAATCTAAGGTATATTGAATCATATACCATCTACATTCTAATTACATTTCAGAAATCTATGCTTTTTATACCAATCAATTGTAAAAAGCAGGAGAGGACTGAACGTGTAAGTAAGATATCCTCCTGCACATAGGAGGAATTAAATATGGCGAGAAGAAAGAGTCAGAAGAGACGCAACAAAAAGTATCAGGTAAACAACCGTCAGTTAAAGGCAAAACGGCCATACAAAGATACGATTTTTCGAATGTTGTATCATGATAAAGAAAATCTGCTATCATTGTATAATGCAGTGAATGGTCGGAATTATACTAATGCAGAAGATTTGCAGATTGTCACATTAAAAAATGCAATTTATATGGGAATGAAAAATGATCTGGCATTTATTATGGATATGAATTTATATTTGTATGAGCACCAGTCGACGTATAACCCGAATATTCCTCTTAGAAATTTATTCTATATTGCGGATGAATATCAAAGATTAGTAGTTCAGAAATCTTTATATTCAACGGTAATACAAAAGATACCGACACCAAGATTTATTGTGTTTTATAATGGGACGAAAAAGGTAGACGATTATAATGAATTCCGATTATCTTCAGCTTATGAGAACCCGACGGATAATCCGGATCTGGAATTAAGGGTGACTATGTTGAATGTAAATGATGGTCATAATCTAGAACTGATGGAACACTGCAGAACATTAAAGGAATATGCTAAATATGTTGCGAGGGTAAGAAAATATGTGACGCAGAATATTCCTCTGGAAGAAGCAGTTACGCGAGCGGTAGATGAATGCATAGAGGAAGGAATTCTGGCAGAATTTTTGATGAAGAATAAGGCTGAGGTGATCAAAGTGAGCATCTATGAGTATGATAAAGAATTTGAAGAGAAAAAATTACGGAAAGCGGAGTATGAGGCTGGGGTAGAAGCTGGAATTGAACTTGGAGAACGGAGTCTTCTGGAAAATCAGATTAGAAAGAAGTTGAAAAAAGGAAAGCCTATAGAACAAATTGCGGATGAATTGGAGGAAGCGGTAACTACAATTCAACGAATTATAGAAGAAACAAAAAAAGAAAATTGAGCAAAATCAGGAAGGCTGTTGCAGATGCAATAGTCTTCTTTTAAAAGTAATAAATGGATTTATTACTTCCACGGTTGCTTTCTCGTAAAATATAAGTTAAATTTATAATAAATAAAATTTTACAGAGAGAATGAGGAAATGTCATGGAAAGCAACAAAGAAGAACAGATAACGACGGTCAGTGAAGAGAATATTTATAAGCTGAACGGCAGGGTTCCACTTAGAAAAGCCATTCCGTTTGGCTTACAGCATGTACTGGCGATGTTCGTATCGAATCTGGCTCCGGTACTGATCGTGTGTAGTGCGGCAGTACTTAGAAGTAATGGGGCGCATTTAAGTTCGGCGGAGATTACACAGTTATTGCAGTGTGCGATGTTTGTAGCCGGAATCGGAACCTGTTTACAGTTATATCCGATTGGAGTGATCGGATCAGGACTTCCGATTATTATGGGAGTCAGTTTTACGTTTCTTGGAAGTCTGTTGGTAATTGCAACGAATCCGAATCTTGGATATGAAGGTATGGTTGGTGCAGTTATTCTGGGTGGTATTTTTGAAGGTTTTGTTGGACTGAGTGCCAAGTACTGGAGAAAATATCTGACTCCGGTTGTATCGGCTTGTGTAGTTATCGCGATTGGATTATCACTTCTGCCGGTAGGTATGGATTCCTGGGGCGGCGGAAGCGGAGTTGCTGATTTTGGTGCATGGTATCATCTGGTTGTTGGAGCATTTACACTGATTGTATGCCTGGTAGCCAGATATTTACTGAAAGGGGTATATAAGAATCTGAATGTCCTGGTAGGATTGATTCTTGGATATCTGTTGGCAATCATTTTTACGGTTGCAGGCATTGCGCCGATGGTAGACTTTTCCGGAATTACAAAGACTGTACAGGAAGTTGGAGTCTTCAGTCTGCCGAAGCTGGTCTTTCTGACCAGCCATAAACCAATCTTTGATATGGGAGCATTTTTGACAATTGCTATTGTATTTCTTGTATCTGCGGCAGAGACAACTGGTGCAACAAGCGCCGTATGTACCGGTGCTTTAGATCGCGAGATCAAGATGGAAGAATTGCAGGGGTCACTTGCTGTAGATGGATTCTCCAGTGCACTTTCCGGCTGTTTTGGATGTCTGCCGTTGACTTCTTTCAGCCAGAATGTAGGACTTGTAACGATGACGCAGGTCATCAACCGGTTTACGATTTTGATGGGAGCATTTATTTTGATTTTGTCATCACTTTTCCCGCCGCTGGGAGCATTCTTCAACTCTCTCCCACAGGCTGTTCTTGGAGGCTGTACTGTTATGATGTTCGGATCGATCATGTATGAGGGAATCAAGATGCTGAAAGAATGTAAATTCGATGACCGGACAATGATCATCGTTTCCCTTTCTTTTGCAATCGGTGTCGGACTGACCCAGACTTCCGGAAACTTTTTCTCCGCCTTCCCATCTGAAGTCGGTGATATTTTCAACGGAAATGCAGTTGCAGGAGTTTTTGTTGTCTCCCTGCTCTTAAGTCTGATCCTGCCAAAGCACAAAGAAGAAGCTTAATTTATTAAGTTTTCTGATCTGCATGGAGCAACGAGACTTTATTTTCCCGAAAGGATTTTAACTATGATTTCACTGACATTGACGAATGTTAAAAAATTTATGTCCCAGCTTCTGATGACAGAGACTTTCGACCGCTTTTCTTTTATTGAAGGCGAGATCGTAACTTTTAACACGTTCAAACTGGATGGATATCTCCAAAAAGATTTTTTTGATGCACCGGACGGATACGAATCTGAATCTTCTCCCACTCCTTTGGAAGAATATTCCCGCTGGGGAGATATCCGGGAATTTTGCTTTTCCCTCATCAAAGGAAAGCGGACACCTTTGAGTTTCCGCTTGATCCTGAGTCTGTCACCGGATAATATCGTCCGGCTTATGGAGCAGACTGTTCCTGAAATGTCCCCGGA
>OFME01000404.1_pt1 | contig 33589 bp, 17 predicted proteins | sample 1541381 | NCBI WGS metagenome assembly OFME01 (sample SAMN04209243, study PRJEB22552) | human gut metagenome | biome: gut; material: feces | host: Homo sapiens | place: USA: Oklahoma
AATTCTATCTGGTTCTATTTTTCTTTTTCTCTCTCCTTTTCCAGAACCATGGCATACCGATTGCAGGCATCCTTCAAACAGGCGATAAGCGGCTTCTGCGTCATAGCAAAATAACGGCTTCTGATTTCCTTTTCCAGCAGCTCCATATCTGTTTTCAGGCTTTTTCCAACTATCATATCTGCTACAAAATCCCTGGTTACTCCCAAAATCGTATTGCAGTCCATATTGATAATGGTTCCGCTCTTTTTCTCCAGTACCAGGCTGATGTAAAACTCCCCGTGAAGGCTGTAAATGGCGTCTTCGCGGCTGGGCTTGGCCTGTCCTACAATTAAAATAGTATTTTTTTCATATTTCATATACTTTTCTCCTTTTACAGACTACTATTCTGTATTATCCGCACCTTTGTCACAGCAGGCGCAGAAATAACAAATTTTTCCTCCAAAATTTGTCGTGCCGGTCTGATGATAGTCCTTGACACCCCGTGTTAAAAACGGTACAATGATACTGAAAATCATACGGATTCTTTTATTTATAGGGACTCCTGCCCGGATGATCCCATTGTAAATAAGAGCCATGAATCTTACAGGATACGTGGGTCTTTTTTTATTGCACATGATTCCGATACAGCTACCATACCGGATTGCTGCCAATCTTTTTTGATTTGGAAATTATCCAGTAAATAAGCGCTCGAATCATCCAGATAGAAAATCCCCTGTCAATTTCTGCACAATGCAGTATACCTGGAGGATTGATACCATGACTTTTTATGAAACTTTAGATTCAATTATGAAACAGGATTTTGGCGGTCGCGGACTTTTAGCATCTCTGCCTGCTTCCCCGCTTGCGGCTGTGTCTGCTTCTCTCGCACATGCGAAAAGATCCGTTCTTCTGACCGGTTTCCCGGTTCGAATGCCAGACGGTTCTATTACCGGCGAGACGGATGGACCTTCCGGAACTGCCAACCTCGCAGCAGCGCTGACGGCAGCTGGCTGCGGCGTGTCAGTCGTAACCGACTGGTCTTCTTATCCGCATCTGGAAGCGGCTCTCCGCTTCCGCGCTCCGCAGGCAACCTTGATCCGTCTGCCGGAACAGAATACGGATAACTTTATCCGCACCTTTATCCGTGATGCAAAACCGACCCATCTGATCAGCCTGGAGCGCCCAGGCAAAGCTGAAAACGGACATTATCACAGCATGCGCGGTGAACAGCTCGACGATATGATTACAGATTCGGCACTTTTCCTGTCTGCTGCCAGAGAAGCTGGTGCCACGGTCATTTCCATCGGAGATGGCGGCAACGAGATGGGAATGGGGACCTTCCGCCGTGAAATTCTCGCAGGTGTTCCACACGGCGAACTTATCTGCACCGCAGAAGCAGCAGACCTGACGCTGGCAAGCGGCGTTTCCAACTGGTGGGGCTGGGGCATTGCCTCCCTGCTCTCCCTGGAATTAGGACGGAATCTTCTCCCCTCTGACCGCACCGAGACAGAATTGCTCCGCCGGGTTGTGGCAGCAGGCGGTGTGGATGGATGCACGAAAAAAGCGGAACTGACCGTTGATGCACTCCCTCTGGAGACGCATCTGAGGATTTTGCAGTCTGTCCGCAAATTGACCGATGAAACGCTTAAAAAGCAGACAGCAAAGAGAGAGACTCCTTATTTTTACAGAGAGCGGAAGGTAATGGCAGCTGTTTAGGGACTTTTGGTTTTTTATTTGTTTTCATTTTCAAGAATAAAGAATGTGCCTTGGCACATTCGGGCGTCTCGCGCGGTCGCTTGCGACATATTTTTTCTTCGCGCGAGTGCGCATCCCGCGGAGCGTTCTTTGTCATAGAACGAAGTTTCCTATATTTAAAAAAGACCCGCCTATGTATTTCACTACATAAGCAGGTCTTTTTTTGAATGATTGTTTAACGCTCGCTTTTACGCTTACAATTCACTTATTTGCTCTTACTTTTCTTCTGCAGCCCGATATGCCTGTGTCACATTTTTCGTGATCGCTTCCGCTTTCCGGTCAGCCGCCACAACCACATGACTCAATGCAAGTAATGCCAAAACGTTCGGAATAACCATCAGCGCGTTGAAGAAATCTGCCAGAGCCCATACTAAATTTACCTTTAACATAGAACCAATGACAATACAAATCACTACGATGAAGGAATAAACCTTTGCCGCGCCCTCGCCGAACAGATATTTCGCATTTGTCAGGCCAAAGAAATGCCATCCCAGAATCGTCGAAAATGCGAAGAACAGCAGGCAGATCGCAATAAAAATAGAACCAAAGTTTCCAAAACTCTGCATGAATGCCGCCTGTGTCAGCGCTGTACCATCCTTGCCGGAGCTCATCGCATCCGTTGTCAGGACTGCAAATACGGTCAGATTTAAAATAACAAATGTATCAATAAAGACACTGATCATCGCACAAAGCCCCTGATGATGCGGGCTTTCTGCTTTCGCACGTGCGTGAGCATGCGGTGTGGAACCCATACCTGCCTCATTGGAGAAAAGTCCTCTCGCTACACCAAAACGGATTGCCTCGCGGACGGTGATACCAGCACCAGCGCCCATTACCGCTTTCGGATCAAACGCGCCCTTGATGATCATCATAAATGCCGTCGGCACGTGATTGATATGAAGACCAATCAGAATCAGGCTTCCTACAATGTAAACGCCTGCCATAACTGGCACAACTTTCTCTACCACAGCTGCCAGACGTTTGGTTCCACCAATGAAAATGAATCCTGCCAGTACTGCCAGCACAAGACCGATCGTGATCGGCGGAATATTGATTCCATATACCTGAAATACCTCTGTAAACGCAGCACCGATCGAGTTGGACTGTACCATATTGCCCATAAACCCAAGTGCTAAAACAATAAAGATAGCAAACAGAGTGGATAATACCTTTCCAAAATTACCTTTAAATGCCGCCTTGATGTAGTAGACAGGTCCGCCTGTCACCTCACCATTTACCTCTGTCTTGTAGGTCTGTGCCAGAACCGCCTCGGAGTAGATGGTCGCCATTCCGAAGAACGCGCTCAGCCACATCCAGAAGATTGCACCCGGACCGCCGCCAAACAGCGCTGTCGCCGCACCTGCCAGGTTACCAGTACCAACCTGTGCTGCGATCGCCGTCATGATCGACTGAAACGGGCTCATTTCCCCTTTTTCATGTTTTTCTCCGTTCAGGCTGAAATGTCCAAACACATGCTTGCAGCCCTCGCCAAATTTTCTTACCTGGATGAATTTGAGACGAATCGTGTAATATATGCCCGTTCCACACAGCAGAATCAGCAGAAGAAAACTCCACAGAAAATCATTGCCTTTGTTTACCAGTGTCAAAATCGTGTCCATTTTTTATCCTCCTCTATGTTTTCGTTACGATTCCGGCTCTTTTATAAATCCGGGATCGAGTAATAAAATAAGAGCTGATACAAATCAGCTCTCCAAAGAGTAGAACATATGCATACAATAGAACTCATCCCCTGGTTCCATTGTGATTGGTTGTATGCCCTGTCCTTTTGCCTGAGAGATCAACGAATACCATGGACGTGCATCCGTCTTACACCTTCGGCGCTCCTTCTTGGAGACTCTCCAGAGTGTCCCTGCCTGACTGACCTTCGATCACTCATCAGGACGGTTCAGTAAACAGGAACGAACTTATGTGAGGTATGCTATCACATTTCTTCTGCTTTTTCAACTGATTTTTATAAATTATACGAAAATCCTCAAAATATTACGGTTCGCGACACGTTTTCCCCCTTTTCATTAAACTGCTCATACTTTTCGCCAATCAAAAGAGAATCCATCTGCGGGTATGCACCATCTTTTAAAATATACGATGGAATTTCCCCTTCTGGCTGCCATCCCGGCTTTTTTCCTCCCCATTCTTCCCGGTTTTGAGCTGCCTCTGCCTCCGTCACGTTCCTCCATGCTGATTCTGCTGCCTGACCACATTTTCCCTGCTTTGTCAGAGGAATCACTTTAAAATGATATACGCCCGCAGTCTGCATCAACGGTACAAAATCGTACTGTTCAGCACTCGTCCGATGCGGATGTCCGACACGCTTCGCATCCCGGTAAAGCATCACCAAATATGCCGAAGCCCCCGGCGCTTTCTTCCACCTGCCAATTCCTCTTTCCGCCCAGACTGCTGCATCCACCGTTCCTATTATCTCTCCGGCATCCTGTAATTCGATCGTCAAAAGCAACGTAGTGCCATTATCTTTCCGAACTGCCTTGCTGCATACCGCGCCAAGCCCTGAAAACTGGATGTCCTCCTGGCGAAGGACGGAAAAAGAATCATCTGCGTCGGATTCCAGTTCTATTTCGTATAGAATTTCCGGAGCAGGTTCTTCTGCATGGATTTCTTCTATCTTTCGTTCTTCTAAAGAAACTTCTTTAGTACCTATATTTTCAGAGTCGGCTTGTATGCTCCCTTTATATTGTTCATTTTCTTTTTTTCCCACCTCTGCCCTATCCATCGCCGGTCCGCTTGCCGGATCACCGGAGATTCGTTCCACACCAGTGACGCTATATGCCTTGTCCCGGCTTTCCGCCTCCAAAACAGGCATTCCCATTTCATCCAGCTCTTCTGCTGCCAGCCGAATCCTGACCCGATCGATGGATGCCGCGGCAGCGGGGAAACATCCCGCAGCCGCCTGGCTCAGTACGGCTGCTCCGAAGAGCAGCCCTTTCGCCATCTGATCCATAAAATCCCTCCCTTCCCTTTTTCTGCCATCTGATCGATTTTGATTTTTCTCTTATTTTTTTACTCCTCCTTGCCCTTATCATTCCTCTCCATATTCTTTTTTATATTTTCCTCCTTTCTTCGCCGTTCTGCGAGCGCCAGCCCTGCCCCAGCGCTCATACATATCAGTCCAATCACCAGTTTCCACTTCCAAATCAGTGAAATTGCTTCATTCAGACGCTCTTTTTCGTCCTCAACCTGATAAGCACCTTCTACTTCCCAGGTGGCTGATTCTCCATATCCCATCTTCGGAAGCGGCTTCATCTGTCTGCCGTCGAGAACAATTTTCCCATCTCCACAGATCGACTCTGGCACGTGAACTGTTAAATAGCCCTCTTTCAGCTCTTCTATCACTTTCTTTGGATGTTCCGGCTGACCGTGTCCCGGTCGCCCCGGCTTCTCCGGCTTCAAACGGTCATACATCCGCACAACCGTCACCGTTCCGCCCTCTGAAACCGTAAATGAAACTGGTTCGGCTTTTTCGTAGCCCTCCGGCGCTTCCAGCTCTTCCAGAATATAGCGGCAGCCCTCCTTTAAAATGCCCTGTATGCATTTCTCCTTTTCTTCAGAAATCCATTCCAATATTACCTTTCCAGTCTCATCAGAAATCCTCAGGTGGGCACCTTTTACAAATTCGCTATCTCCTTTCTGCTCCCTCCATTTCCGCTTCTCCACCTGCACTTCCGTCGGTCTGTCATACATCTTCACCTGATCGACTCGACCGTCCAGTGATACCGTAAATGTCACTTTTTCTGCTTTCCAGTACCCATCCGGCGCTGTTTTTTCTACCAGCACATAGTTTTTTCCAGCGTTTAACTTTCCTTTTATCACATGGGCGCCCCGATCAGATACCCACGAATCAACCAAGGTTCCGCCTTCCTTCTCCTCCCAGAGTTCCATCCGCGCCCCCGGCAGTTCCTTTTCTCCCGTCACACTGTATTTTGTGATTTCCACGTGCGTCGGCTTGTCCTGCATGGAAATCCGCTCGACCGTTCCATCCTCAGAAACAGTAAATGGAATCTCTTCCGCATACGCAAATCCATCCGGCGCTCCCGTCTCGCGCATTATATAACTCTTTCCCGGTGTCAACGTTCCAATAATCTCATGAGGATGAGCCGCAGAAATCCATGATTCGATTACATTTCCAGACTGATCCAGAATCTCTATCTGAGCACCCGGAAGCTCCGTTCCGCCCAGATCTGTCTTTGAAAAGACCAGCTTTGTCGGGGAATCTATCATTCCAATTCCATCTATCTGTGCATCGTCCCCCAGAGAAAAAACCATCTGATTCGACTCCACCTCTTCCGTTTTTCCACCGTCCAGTTCCAGCAGTTCAACCAGGCGGTATCTATTCCCACGTTTGAGCACTTCACGCACCGACCGATCATTCTGATGAAATTCCCAGAGCGCTGTATTTCCCTGCCGGGAGGTTCGTCCCGTGCTTCCTGTACTCTTCCACTCGATCGGCAGTCCATCCGGAGTCTGTGCCGGAACTTGTGCCCGAACCTCATAGTTGGTTCCCCACGGCATTCCTGTCAAAACAACCGATTCGCCACAAGAAAGCGTCAGGCTTCCTCCACTTCGCAGCGTTCCCGATTTAGAACCTGTGTACGAAATCAAGCCTGGAAGCTCTTTTCCCTCCGCATTCTTTAAGTATAACGTATATGTTATATCTACCTGCCTTAACAACGCCGCGGCAGTTCCCGTCACCCGCCCGGCGATAGCAATTGCGCCCGGAGATAGAATTGGATGGAAGGATTCATAGCTTTTGCCCGTTTTTCCCCATATCGTTGCCGTTACCGTCATACCAGAATGATTTTCCTGTCCGTTTTCATTTATATGCTCTCCAACCAGAACAGCCACCCGCAAAATGCCTCCTGATCCGGCTGCCACATTCTCTATATTCCAATACCAGGATTCACCTATTTGTTCCGCTCCGCCCATCGAAGCCGCTGTCATTAGTTCACACCCAGCTGGAATTTCCAGTCCAATCTTCATATTTTCTTTTTTATCTGACTGGTTCCGATATGTAATTTCATATACAATTACACTTCCCGGCAGCACCGCTGCTCCGTCTTTTCCAATCGGGGAAACGGCGCGGATGCCACAAGGGTCACTGTATTCCGGATTTCGTATTTCATGGATATATCCCAGGCCATCTCTGTTTTCCGGGATCCAGCTTTCCACTTCCCTGCCATCTGTCTCTTTCTGATGATATTCTTCCAGACGATACCTCGTTCCTTTTAATGTTCGAAGCGTCAGCGGATAATGTCCGTTCTCATCCCAATTCAAACGGAATGTATTTTTTCCTATCGTCCGGCGGCTGCCGTCACTGAACTCAATGATCTCCCGCAGTTCGAAACGATGTCCTTCTGCCACTCCCTCTTTTTCACATTTTTCTCGTTCCAGATAAGGCGCAGAAGCTTCCATCAGTGAAGAAAGTACAAATTCTTCCCCACTGTCCAAATCCCACAGAGTTCTCACCAGACGAAGCGCTTTTCTTCCCTGCACCTGCAGAGACGTTATGCTGTCAAATAAACCGTCTGCTGTCTCTGTCTCCAGCGCATTTGCACCATCTCTGGCTGCGTTAATCCCCCTGCCTGTATCTGACACCGTGAAAATCATCGGTTTCTGCACAGTGTATCCATCCGGCGCTTCCAGTTCTTTCAGAAGATACGTGTGCCCGGCAATCAGCTTTCCTTCTATCACGTGTGTTTTCCCATCGCAGATCCAGGTTTCCAATGCCTCACCCGCTTCAGTGTACACACCATCCAAAACTCCCGCTTCATACACTGCCAGCTTTGCTCCTGACACAAAGAGACCCGTATCGAAATCCAGCTTGGAAATTTTGATTTTCGTTGTTTCATTCGGCACCGTCAGATCATACGTTAGCACCTCGCATTCCTTCTGATCTTCTATCAGCACCTCGTACACGCGCGGAATAAGTTGATATCCATCCGGCGGCATCGTCTCACGGACTTCGTAATGGTACGGAATCCAGCTTCCATTCTCCCCTATCGTTCCGATTGGCAGAAACGGGCTTTCCGCCTGACCGCTCTCGTCTGTCTCCATCTGAACCTTTTCTCCCGTCTCTCTGTTTTTCACTTCAAACACCGCACCTGCCAGTTTTTCCTCTGGCTTTCTCTCATCCACCTTTTCAACCCGAACCCGTCCCTGTTTCAACGTATTAACCGCTTCGATTGTCTCCCCCGAAGCAGTCGCCACCGTAAATTTCTTAGGTTCCATGAGGCGATAACCTGCCGGTGCCGAAAGTTCCACCAGATAATACACTCCATAGGCAATCGGAGAAATCCGATGCGGCTTCCAGTCCCCTGCCTTCCAGCCTGCCGGAATCTCCTGTTTTTCTGCTTCTTCCTCTGTAAATTTTCCATCCGATCCAGAAATCCAGCGTTCCACTAAATATTCTTTTTCCTGCATCAGGCTTCCATCCTGTGCCGCCCGGAAAACAGCAAGTTCTGCGCCTGCCAGATAAATTGCCTCTTCGGATGCCTCTCCTGAGCTTCCCAGCTTGGAAATATAGACAGACTTTGCCCTATTTTCCAGCCCGTAAAGCTGAATTTCAGCAGTTTCTTCGACAATCACCGGCTTCGGTGCTGCTTTCTGATAGCCGCTTGGTGTTTTCGTCTCCACCAGAACGTAATAGCCTTTCTTTCTGTTCGAAGCCAAATCATTTTTCGTCGGATTCAGCGGTAAATAATCAATCCGGTGAATCCCATCGGAGGTATCATAACTGACCAGAGTCCCCTCCGTCTGGTAATTCCAGCGGAAATCATAGCTGTAGCCTGCTTTTCCATCCGGCTGCAGATTTTTCGTTACCTGAACAAGCACCTGCGAACCATTTCCCAGATTCCAGAGCTGACGCACTGATTCGCCCTGTTCTGTCGCCGTTTCTTCCAGTTTTTCAGCGGTATATCCACACCATGCAACCGTGTTAAACCTTGTGTGATATTCTGCATACAGCTCCTGATAGCGGGCTGCAAAGCTGTCGCTTCCTTGGCTGTAGGCTTTCGCATCTTCGCTCTTCCAGCTCGTCACCCGTTTTTCCCGGTCATAGCGCGGTGTTCCATCCGCTTCCATGACAATTCCATTTTCATCTGTCACTGCCTCGTACAGGGTCAGCTCCGCCGCATATGCATTCGGCAGACATTCTTTTTTTCCATCCTTCTCCTCATATTTGAAAAAGGCGGTTTTTATATGATCCTCCCGCATCGTGATGAGCTGCAGCTTAGAAGTTTCCTGGATTTCCACCTCTATTTGATTTGTCAGATATCCCGGAGGCGTCTCTATTTCCCCGAGAATATAATCGCCTGCCGGAATCCCCTCCCATGCCATTGGCGTCTTTCCGACGGTCCATTTCGCAGTCACTGTCTTTTTCTGGTTTCTCTCATCTAGTACTGTCCAGTTCGCCGGAAGTTCCCCTTTCTTTTCCAGATAATACCCGGACGGATGTGCTTCCAAATCATCACTCGCAACTCTTTTTGCCGGATAGAGCGCTAACACGGCTCCTTCCACACTTGAAAACGTATACCCCCCTTTTCCTTCCTCCCAGATCTTAGAATCCGATTCGTTCAAAATGCGATCATAGTCCCGGACTGGCTGCTGATATTGTTTTGGCGCGTCGATCTTTTCGATCTGCACCGTGATCGGGCGGTTAGTAAGGTACAGCTCCTGTACCTCACAGGTTTCCTCTACCGTAAGACCTGCCGGCATCCGTTTCGCATAGCCGGATGGGGCACGCGTCTCCTCTAAAATATACGTTCCCACCGGGACGCGTTTTAAAACGTCCACCTGCCCATCTCTGATCCGTGTATGGAACGGATCGTTTGGCATTTCATCCCCGGTTATCCAGCTGTTTTCCATCAGATACGCCTCACCCTGACGATGGTACAGTGGTCGGTCATCTTCCCGTTTTTCCGGATCATTTCCAATATCATAGAGCGCTGCTTTCAACTGCAGATCCCATGCATTGGCATTGTAAGCTCTGAGAAGATCGCTGTATCGGTAACGCACATAATCGCCATCCCGATCATAAACGGGATATCCTTTGATATAAGTCTGATCGGAACGCTGGTAATAAACCGGCAGCCCATTTTCATTCAAAACCGGATTGACATGGGGCTGCAGCAGACCTCCGTCATATGTCCCGATCGTGTATTCCTGTTCCGTATCAGCATACATCGTTGCCACGCGGCCAGTCTTTATCTTATCCCTGGCAATCACATTTTCATAGCGATCCTTCGATACCCGGACCACCCACACCAATGTTTTGCCGGTTTTCTCCTCCGTCACATATGCCATTCCCGTGTACGGTTCTACCTCGCTGTCCCAGCTTCCGTCTGATGCCAGATGATAGAATTTTGTCCCGGACGGAACGTATTCAAACCGCCTTTCTTTCCGGCTGTACGCCAGTTCTTCATAGCTGGGGCTTACAATTTCCAGAAATGGAACGCCGTCTTTCATCGCATAGATCGGTTCGCCGTCTTTTGGACGCACCAGTTCGCCCTTTTCGTTATAGGCATACCGCACGCCCCGGAGTGTCGTAAATACCTCCAGAGCCCCGAGATCGTAATATAAAATGTCTGTATCTTCGCGTTCAACCCACTTGAGAATCCATCTGCCTTTCCCCTGGTCGTTGAACCGGTCATCCTGCGTATATCGTGTATAATTGTTATTTTCCCCCTCTTGTTCTTTATCCTTCACATACAGAAGCCGGTTTCCCGCATAACCTTTCTGCACATACATCCGGATCACATTTCCAAACGAATCGCGCACCACATTGACACCGGCATACGCCCGGTCCTCACTGTCCCCGTTCTTCTTTACCTCGATCGCATCATACAGGCACATCGATGCACCTGGAAGATAGCGGTTGAGTGCGTGCGCCGTATCTGGAACCCGATGCCAGATCGCCTTTCCAGTAAAAACCTGATCCTCATAAATCAGGTCAATCCACTCCCCGGCTTCCTGTTTTGCCCTCAGACTATCCAGCCAGCCCTTTGACCACCCATACCCAAGGAACGTTCCCGACGCATTGTACGCCAGTTCCAGATTTTCAAGACCATAACGGTTCGAAAGCTCGGTCAAAGTTCCCTCTCGCCGATCGCTCAACTCAAACAAAATCTCCGTTTCCTCCTGTTTTACTTTCGCGATTTCCAGCCGGATCGGCGTATTTCCTACATAAATCCGCGCCACATCCCCCCGGTCCTGCGGCTTATTGCCATTTGGCTTCGTTCCATCCGGGTTCTGGACTGCTTCTCCGTTGCTGCTTATCCGGGTTACCATTTCTCCATACACGGCAGCTGCCACCCGCTGACCGCGCTCTCCGTCCCGATAATACGTCACTTCATCCGAATACACTTCCACCGCTATCGGTTTCGTTCTCACGTATCCTTCTGGTGCAGATAATTCACACAACACATAGGCTCCTGCTCCCAGCGGCTGCGGCGTGATCAGATATCCTGTATTCTGGTTGGACGGCAGAGTTTCCCCCAAACCACCAAAATCCTGCAGCGTCGAATAAACCCGGAATATGCCCGTCCGCGTCCCAAAGGCATCCTGCATCACCACCTGATCGGTTTCACTGCAAATCGGAGTTCCTGCCGGGATTATGCCTGTATATTTTCCTGTATAAGGTGCTTTCCAGGGGTATTTTGACGGAATTAGTGTTTTCAAATCAACCGGCGCGATTTTCTTTGCCCCCATTGCCTCCAAAAATTCCCGGCTGGCTGTCACCTGTGTATCTTTTTCATAAAACTGCACCTCCCCCTCGCTGTACTTCGACGTGTCCCGGCTGGCGGCATAAATAGCGAACACCGCATCATCATGCAGAATATTCTCTCCCGTCTCCGAATCTAGTTTTTCAATCCGAAGCTTTGCAGCATAAAACGTATTCCGGTATTTTCCATCCGCGTAGCCGGTAAATCCCAACGCATCATAGGCGGACTCCGCCGCCGGTTCTGTCACACTGTAAGGCACCAATCCCTGAAAATACCGCCCGTCAAACCCGGTCAGCGCCCCGGTGATTGTCCTGACATGATCTTTCAGATAAAATCCCGCCGGATTGTTATCATCCGCCTTCTCTCCATACGGATATTCCACTGAATCTGCCCACCCTGCCTGCTCTGAGATCGAACCATAACGGTAATAGCTTTCTACCTTCTCGTTGCTCCGGTACCGGCTGTTTGCATTTTCAGACCGATAAATGTCCTTGTACGGCGCCATTTCCCTCTGAGCGGGCGAAAATCCGCTGTAGGCATAGCTTCCGCCTGGATAGGAGATCGTTCCCTGCCGTTTATCCGCATCCAGACCATACTTATAAATCTCATAATTTCCATCCTGTCCATGTGCGCGGATCACATATTTCCTCAAATCCGCCTGATTTGTATCTCCCCACTCTTCATTCATCCGGATCTGATAGTTCGCCGCCAGCGTTTCCGGCGATGCCGAGGCGTCATATTGATAATCCGCTGACTTTTTTTCCGGAGATACGAGGTTTCCACCTGCCTCATAAACCGACGGGACTTCTATTTCTTTCGGCTGGTCGATCCGATAATGCTGGTTTTTGAAATCTTCCAGTGCTCCCGAATACGGCTGCTGCTCGACTGCCACATAGGTTCCATAAGGAAGGTATTTCGAAACGCCATAATAATAACCTTCCTCGGATTTTTTTAATTTTTCTGCTGACAACGTTGTTTTGTCCCGATCGGAACCTCCATTTTCCGCGCTGTCCCACTCAATCGCGTATAAATCGTCCAAATCATAGGAGAAAAACGGCTTCAAATATTCCTCTGCTTTTAAAATTGCCTGATGCAAGGCTTCATCATAGATATAATCCGGGTAGCCTTCCTGTCCGCCCGATGCTTGAATGTTCTGCTTCTTTACCTCATCCTTCAAATACCAGTCCATCGCAAACTGACGGACAGCATCCGACCGTTTTGCATTTTCTATGGCTGCTTCCGACGTACGGCTCTGGTTCTGTATCGCCGCATTGTTATGATGCGCCGGATCTTTTATTTCTCCGCCACCGGTTCCAAAAATGCCCGTACGGATCCACGCAAACGGCTTAAAGGATGTATCTGCTGCATCTGCCCGCTGCCATTTATCCCGGTTCGCCACTGCCATCGCATCGAAAAATTTCTCATACTGATAGCCGGAAACTTCCCGTACCGCTCCCGCTCCATCTTCCTTGATCCGCATGACTGTCTCAAGAAGTCTTGTATATCCCTGATTGACCTCTTTCGAATCCGCGATCTGCCCGTCTTTTCCATATTCATACAGACGTTCCTTTGCCGTCACTGCGCTGCCCCAGACATTGTTATTGACGGAACCAGCCGTCTGGGAATCTTTTTTATGAATTACCTGCGTGAAAATTTTCTGAACCGGAGCAAAGGATTCTCTAAGCAGTGGAAAATTCTTTTTTACCTCCGGCAACGAGACGACTTCCCCATCCCGGTTCATCCACACGATTTCGCCATCCGTATTCCGGTACAGACGTTCCAGATTGGATTTCAAATAAAGCTTAAAGCGGAAATTTGGCAGTGCTGAAGCGACATTTTCGTTTCCTCCCTCTTTTTCCGTAAACGGATCGGTGTGCCCACTTTCCGCATAAGTGTTATGTGCATAGGTGCCCTCCGGTGTCGTCGCTATATTTTTGACGATTTTTATCTTCTGGCGGATCACTCGCTCCAGTACACCCAGCGGTTCTTTCCTTGTCCCGGCATCCTGATAGGTGGTCTCCTGCCCCGGGTACGCCAGTGCCACCGGGACCACATAGGAATCATCCCCTGTCAGGCCGGAACCTCCAGAATCGACATATGCCTTTGCCCGCGCCTGTTTTATCCACGTGTAATAGCTGGAACTGTTCATCTGGTGGCCGGCAAAGAAACCATTTCCCAGCATTGCGGCTTCTTCCTCGTTCAGTGTAACCTTCTTCTCTTTCAATACCGCCTTAAATCCCAGCTCTTCCAGCACGCCTGCATTTGTTTTTTTCACGCCAAAACTGTCGGTAAAATTCGCGTTAACCCGCAGTATGTATCTCCCATCTGCATTCCGGGCTGCTGCCTGATGAACCCATTTTGTCTCCGTTACCTCCCGCTGCTGTGTTTCTGTCTTTTCCCGGTAAACAACTACCTGGATCGGCTGCCCATCCGCATCATACGGAATTTCCCCGGTTTTATAATAGACATTTACCTCATTTTCCTTCGGAACAATCGTACCATCTCCCTCAATCACAGCATCTGTCTGCAAAAGTGCCGACGCCATCACCTGATTTCCAGCGGTAGTTTCCCTATAATCAGTATACGTTCCAAATGCGTCCCGACCTCGATTATTTGAATATGGTATATACACATAACGCGGACACATTTCCATATTCTCCGGCAGCCACTCTGCCCGGTGAAAAATCAGGCTGTCTTTCTCCGGATCACTTCCCAGTACCATGAAATTCTCCGGTATTCCTAAAATTCCTGCATATACCGTAAATTCAAACGAATCCGAAGACTCTTGCACCGCGTCCAGACCGCCATAGCTGATATATGGATGGGTATGATAAAAATCCAGAACGGAAGTGATCACGTCTCCCACTGTCATTGAGATTCCATCTTTTGTTTTCGGCACCGCAATCGTCTGGACCGGCGAACCATACACCGTTTTTTCTGCCTTTTCTCCCGGTGTCACACCGCTGACGCCGTACACGTCCCGCTCTCCTTCCCGGAGGCCCCGGTCAAATACGCCGGTATAGATACTGGAATATGCATTTTCTCCTGCTCCCGGTGTCCTCGGCGTTATTTTCGCATGTCTGCGGAGTACCCGCTCGGCTTTCCCTTTCAAATAACAAAAGTCATCCACATCAAATATCTTTGCCAGCTTGTCCGCATTTTCTTCCTCGGTCATTCCCGTTTCTGCCTGCAAAAGAACGGCTTCCACTGTCTCCGGCACAAGTTCCTGCACCCGGACCTGGCGCATCCACCCCGCCGCATACTCAATCGGAACCTTTTTATTCATCGGCGTGCCATCCGCATTGTACTTTGGATACTGATAGTCGTTCTCTGCCACTGCCAGTTCCCCGGTATAAACTTTTTCATACTCACCTGTCCCAGCTTCCACCGAAACCGTTCCTTTTCCCTCGTCTTTTCGATAAAAGCTCACGCCCTCCGGCAGCCCTGACACCACAATCTCATAAACTCCCTCTTTCGTGTCCTTTGACTCTGCCGAAAAGAAAATTTCATTCGTATCAGCTCCACCATCGCCTGCCTGCTCTTCCCCATACATCTGCATGGAAATATGGGCATATCCTTCTCCCGGTTCCAGGACCGCCGCCTCCAGATCCTGTCCCAGGTTTGTAACTGCGTGAAGTTTATTTCCAACCGAAAGTTCAAAGCCCTCGGATCGGCTTAATTCCTTGACATAATATTCCCCCATCAGAAGTGGGCGTCCAATCCAGGCATTCCCATTCTTTGACGTATTGTTATAATAAATCCGCTCCCAGGCTTTATCTACCGTATAGTCATCGATCGCCGCATCTTGTGTATACAGATTTCCCGGCGCTTTCTTTCGCCATCCATCTGCTGCATCCGCAATCGACCCTTTCGAATAATCATAGGTTCGCCCCGGCGCCTCTGTACATGCCAGAAACGAGGCATCTCCATTTTTATCTGTCGTCGCCACCGCCACCAGATGATTGGCCCGGTAAACTACCCCTGTTTTCCCATCCGGATGCAGCAGATCTTCTGCTGCAAACAAGCCATACACTGCACCTTCCAGCGTTGCATCCCCCTGTGAGTCCCCAAGCGCATTGTAAGACTCATTTTCGCCCTTTTTCAGATCCAGATCCTTTTTATTGATATGTACCTCGCCCTCTGTCCGGTGATCGTAGATCCTCCAGGCATCTTTCTCGCCGTCTGCCCCATTGCAATGGCTGAAATTGCCAGCACTTCCCGGCTCTATCGCTGAACCCACACTCGCGGAAACAAGCGCCGATTCATAGGCAGGGAAAAATAGTGACTCTGCTGCCGCACCCGCCAGTGTTTCCGTTCTTTGTGACAACTGCGGATTTTGATACAACAAAGAAGGTGAATGCCAGCTTGTATAAAAACCTGCCTCGGTTGTCAATAAATCTGAGCCGGTTGCCATATATCGCCGAATACTTTCACGTTCCGCTTTTTCTGCTTCTTCTAAATCATCATCCGCTTCATCAATAAACACAAAACCTTTCTGGACGCGATTTACCAGACGCTCCGAAATAGATACTTTCATCTCCGAGGCAGTTGCTTCCTTCTTCTCCTGTGTCAATTTTCTGTCTTTTTCATTTATGTCCTGTTCGTTTTCACTTGTCTTATTCCTCTTTCTCCCCGCTTTGTTTCCTGTATCTTGCGATTTTTCTCCTATCTCCGCCTCCGACGGTGTCGCTTTCCCCAGAAGCGCTGCATCCAATGCCGTAAACAGAACCATCCTCTGCGGCAAAACACGCATTTCTAACAGTCCTGGAAATACAGGACTCTTCCCCGCACTTTCTCCATTCTGATTTCCGGAAGCCTCTCCGATGCCCTGACTCCTTCTCACACTCTTCGTTCCCAGCACCACATCACGCGAATATCCGCCTCCAAAGGCTGCATTTGCCCCATGCTCAGATGCATCGGTTGTGATAATCTCAATTGGCAGGTCATCTGCATGTTCATCATGCAGAATATATCCATCCCGCGCTTTAAATTCTTTCCAGGTATAACTGTACTTCATGGAAATGAACTTCTCATACGTCTGCCCACAGTCCTCCTGGCAGCCAGACTTTGCATACGAAGTTTCCCCGTCTGCCCCTGTCGTCGGTCCCGCATCGGGTGTTTCTCCCTCGGAGCCGCCGTCTGACGCGATACCTTCTATCTCCCCTGCATCGACCTCCTCCATCATCCAGTGAAAATGGACGCCCTCAAAGTCTCCGCCCGCCTTTTCTTCACATTCCTCTTCGCACAAAAGCCAGCTATTTGCCAGGCGGATATTTTCTGCCTGCGCCGCCTCAATCTCATCCTCATTGATGACTTCTCCCTCTTCGTCCTCCTCTTCCTCTGGAACTGGTACAAAGGTCGGTGCCGGATGACCGTCACAGAACGTCTTGTCATAGTGATAACCATGCTCCACCGTCTGGGAGGCGTAGCCATCACCATCTGTTACCGCCGAACCCACTTGTCTGAAACCATCCCAGAGAACCGGCTCATCCTGATAATGGCTGGCATATGGTTCTCCGCCCTCATACAATTCGGCAGCTCCGTCCCGCTCAGTATTTACCCTGTTCTTATCGTCAAAGCGCTCAAAGAAGCCAAACCGCGCCCCTTCCAGCGCTTTCCCTGTCTCATGATCGTATTTGTACATCTGCAGATTATAGGTGGAAGTAAAATCCTCTTCATGCCTAAATACCTCAAATCGAATGCCTCCCTGCTCCGGTACCGGGGTTGGATCGCCCGCCAATGCAGCAAAATAATTGACCGGAACCATTCCGAGCTCCATCCATGCCATCCGCTGATGAATCCACGGATCACTTTTGGCAGGCGTTCCGCCTCCGTGTGTCCCCGAACAGGTCACACACTCCCAGATTTGAAGCGATTGGTCGATCGCCTCCTCCGCCGAAGCATATCCCCCGCCGCCCGAAGCGTATGGGGTTCCTTCCACCCGGAAACGAATCAGGGCTTTCGACGGTTTTGGATTTGGATTTTTAAATATGATCTGCGAGTCGGTTTTTGTATACGTCCATCCATCGGTCGGAACCGGGCTGAATGAAACACCGTCATTGTTTGAAAATTCAAGCGGTACAGAACGGATAAAATCCCAATCCGAGCCATCCGGCGCAAACGACAGCGTCATAGTCGCCGCATCTACCTGTTTTGCCGTTCCCAGCGAGGTGCTGGAAGCTATCACATTTGGAATCTTTCCGCCGCCGACACCGGTATTTTCCTTTCCGCTGCCTCCGCCAGACAGCATTCCTCCCATTTGCATGTACGCCTCACTATTTGACGCAGCTGCCTCCAGCCACGGATATTTTGCCCGCACAGCTGGAACATAGAGGATTGTTTTCAGATCTTCCTCGGACACCATCTTGATAATTTCCGGTTTTCCCTGTGCTTTTGCTGCCACATTGATCGCCCGGATAAATGTATTTGCCTTTTCATCCCCCAGCGCTGCTCTGAGCGAGAGCATCGCCCAAAATACATATTTCTGTTCCTGACTGCTCAGCGGAACGGATGCCTGGGAGGGACGGTGTGCTTCATAGAGATCCCCTTTTTCTGCAATTCCCCAGATCGCATAACCGCCCTTATCGATACAATAAAGCTTGTGTCCCAGCAGCGTATCGCCATGGGCAGTCGTCAGTGTTGTCTGCTGACCGCTCGCAGGTGCCGCTTTCGCCGGAAAAACCGGGAATCCTGGCAAAAAAGCCATTCCTCCCAATATAATTGCCAGTACAAACGCCATCCCCCGTTTCACATTCTCTCTGTACCGATACTCCCCCATAAACTTCCTCCTCGTTTTTACTGCCCCGCGCCCCTTAACACCGGCAGTCCCTCGTTTTCTTTATTTTTCAGTTCCCCAAACTGATTTCAGCAGCGAGATAATCCCCTTTTCATACTCCTGTCTTGATATTTCCTGTCGTCCCCACTGTTCTTCTATCTGCCCCATCGGTGCCTGTATTTTCTCCCAGGCAGCCTCGGAAATCGTCCCTTCTCCCCGCATACTCAAGGTCAGCGCCAGCACATTGGCAAGACTGTCTGGATCCACTTCATACTCCTTTCTTCTCTGCTCCCGCTCCTTATTCTCATAGCGGTAAAACTCCGTCTCAAAGTCAACCGGATATGTTTTCGCATTTGAAAATAGCGGCAGGCTGGAGGTCGGATCCGTCGCATACCACTGCGTGCCAATCCGCACCAGGCACGCATCATGGAGATATTCCGGCGTGTAGGTCACACACTCCAGCCCTACGATCTGGCATAGGAACTGAAATTCTTCCGCGAAATCCCGGCAGACGCCAACGCCTCCTTCCAAAACTGGGAAATCCTTTGCCTCTTCCGGCGAACCGTAATGATTCTGGTTAAAACCTCCCTCTCCGTTTGCAATCCGGTTATGCACATACAGAAGACGCGTTTTTTCATCCAAATGAATCCAGTCAAAACTATTGACAAATTTCTGCAGTTCTTCGACCGAAGCCCAGCTATAATTTGCTTTCGGTTCTCCCTTCGTATTCCACCCTGGATTTGCTTCCCCCGGATAACGGACTGCCTCTTTCAGGTAATATTCCGGATCGCTGATCTCTGGGTGCTGCTCTGAAAAAATACTTCCATTTCCATAAAAACTCATCTCTCCATTCTGCCACTCCCATCTCAGACTCTCTGTGTCCTTCCATTCACCGCCATGCGTCCCCTGATTGCCTGCATAAGCGCTGAAACCTCCGGCTGCGATCATGGCTGCTGCCAGTACGGCTGTACATCCCGATTTATTGGTTGTTTTCTTATCCTGTTTCATTTTTTATACCCCCATTTTTTATTCTTTTCGTGTCATTCCACTTCATTTTCCTGTTTGCCTCTGTTTTCTTCTCTCCTCCTCTCTCAGCTTCTCGTCTGTACTATTCCGTCCAGCACCCAGGAACCATCCGCATTGACTAAATTCCCATCGGGGGTGTGCGTATTTCGATACAAACGTCCCCTCATTCCATCAGATTTTTCCTGAAAATAGTAACAATGAAACACTCCATCGCTTCCCGGCAGCCAGTTCCAGCCAGTCAGCATACGCCCCTGTGTTCCATCCATTTCCGTCCAGAGATAATATGTGTTTCCATCCACATCCGTATACCAGCCGTTCACCATCCTGCCATCTGCATCAAATCGGAACCAGTCAAACGTACTCTGCCCCTTTGCCGGATCGGCATATGGATTGTGGACAGCCGCCCACTCAGAAGCATAGCTTCTACCGCCCGCTTCAAACTGCCAGCTTCCATCTGCATTCTTCCGCCAGTTTCCAGCTACTACATATTCCGGTATGGCTGCCGCATCCGCATTCTGCCTGGGGCCTGCCTGTCCTTCTGTCAGATTTCCAATACCCGCTCCTGTCAAATCACTGAACCCCGATGCCGGTCCGGTTGCATTCGCTGCACTGCTTCCTGCCGCTGCCCCCTTTCCAGAAGAAGAGCCTCCACCCAAGCCGCCGCCCGAATGAGAACCTCCGCCCGAATGAGAACCTCCGCCCGAATGGGAACCTCCGCTGTATGTCTGATCGACCGCCTCATACTGAATTGTGACTGCCGCCCGGTCCGTGAAGCCACCATCCTCGGTTTTCACGGTCACATATGCCGTATGGCTGCCTGATTTTAAGTATTGACGGTCAAGCTCCTGTATCCAGGAAGCCGTCGTATTGACCGTCACGGTTCCATCCGATGATACATACAGCGAATCATCACTTGCCTGATATGTCACTTTCTGGTTAAACGCCTGCGCCGGAAATACCGACGCTGCCAGCTTTTTCGCACCGGTTCCCGTCCATGCCTCCACCGGACGATAACCTGCCCCCGTCCGGGTGCGTTTGATCTCATATTGCAGCGTTTTCGGTATAAGGCTGATGCCTTCCACACAAATCTTCGATTCGTCCACTGTCCGGAAATCCACCTGTACTCTGCACGATGCCGTCTGCCGGTTTCCAAGCATATCATCGCCGATCACTGTCACCTTCGTCGTGCGGCTGCCGGAAGCTGTCTGTATTTCATACGGTGTATTCACATGTCTGCCCTGATCTGCCGCGATCAGATCCCGGATCCATTTTGCATCCTTTTTCGCCTGCACACCGGCCGACTTGTCCTCTCCGTCCACCGAAATCAGTGCTGCGTCACCGACAGTCCACGATATATCTTTCCGGTCAAAATAATCGGGTGTGAAAGACGCACTCAAGACCTGCGGTGCCGTAACCCGGATCGTTTCATCTGGATGTTTCCGATTTCCGTTTAATGTCCGCACCACCTCAAATTTCAACTGATCCTGATTTAGTGCCGCACCTTCATTGGCTACATAGGTCTGATCCTTGATCTGGAACGTAACCTCAATCCGCGCATTTCCCCGGCACGGCTTCCCATCAAAGCTCGCCGCCGGTTTCGTCTCTGCCGTCAACACCGCTACGCCGCCGTTCTGATACCCTGCTCCGTATATATCGCTTCCGATCGCATACTGGTATCCGCGGTCTGCCTGCTCTTTTTCCAGTTTCCGGACTATATCAGTGATAAACGAACTATTTAAATTTACCTAGACTGACGCGCTCTTTTTCGTATAACCACTTTCCTCATCGTCATTTGGAAGTAACGTAATCAAATCTGAATCATCGATACTCCAGCGCACCGATGCATCCGCCACATCATTATTCCGATCCACAATCGCCTGCACCGTCACCGGCTGCACCTGTGTTCCCGCCTGCAGATTTCCATGGATGTACGTCGCAATTAATTTTCCATTTCCATCCATCACGCGTGTGACTTTCGTCGGATGTTTCCGGTTTCCGGTCCGCTCCTGCACCACCTGGAATTTCGTCACGCCCGGCGTCAGCCCGACCGAAACTGCCACCTTTTTATAAACCGCCGACACCTGCGTATTTTCCTCCGGCATCGTAAAACGGTACTCGCCGCCATTTACATAAGTAGTATCTTTCCGGCTTTTCCCACGCGTATACGTTGGAACTCCCTCCATCTGAAAGCGCGCTTTTTCCGCCTGCTTTGCCGAGGTGCTGACCGTCACCGTCTTTCCCGGTGCCACCGCACCTCGGTGTTTTTTATCGAGTGTCCGGTAATACGCGCCATTTCCCCGTGCTTCCAGCACTGCCACATCGTAATAATTCGTTCCATTGGAGACGGTATCGATCTGCGGAATCGTAATCAGATAACCACGGACCGGGCGTCCCGCATCATTTGGTGCAAAATGGTCAAGATCGTACCCGACCGACTCCGCATCCATCTCCCCGCCCAGCTCTTCATCCACAATCGAGAGAATCCCCTGTTCCAGTTCTTCATAAAAATATCGCTCGTCCACATCCCGCGTGACACCGCCGGATACCAGCGTGAAGAAATTGTCCTTCGCGTGGGAATATCCGATGTGCGCCGCGTATGTATACCGGTTATCATCTGAAATGCCGCTTCCACAGACATTGTTTGCGATTTTCGCCTCCGTATCCGCAAACAGGTACGCGATGTCATCCCCATATTTAAAATAATTAGCTGGTGCGCGGTATCCGATGAAAGTTCCTCTGTGTCCGGCAGCCCCGGTTCCCGACTGACCGATCATTCCCTCAAACCGCCCCACTTTCAAGTCTCCGCTGATTCGTTCTCCAACGAGTCCTCCGACATTCTGGCTGCCAGAACCGCCGATCGTGCCATTTACATAGGTATTGTAGAGAGCCGCCCCATTCTGAAGCCCCACGATTCCGCCGACAGTCGCATCCGTTCCCTGAATCCGCGAGGTACTGTTATCCCCGGTGCGGACCTGACAGTCAATGATACGAGAATCATCCGACGCTTCCCCGGCGATTCCGCCCGCAAGCGCCTGCGCTCCGGCTGCACGTCCCGTCGTTCGGACGGTTACCTGTGCCATTCCGTTTTCCACCGTGCTGCCTTCCATGTGCCCGATTATTCCACCGACCGCTCCGGTTCCTTCCACATCGCCTTTTACCTGACAATTAAAAATCTTGGAATCCTTCGCATTTCCTGCCAAAATTCCCACCTGACGCACTCCTTTGACCGGCTTTCCTGGTTCCAGCATCAGATTTCGGATCTCCGCCCCATCCAGCGCACCAAAAAATCCAATATTCGGCGAACTGCCTCCTGCAAACCGGAAATTTGAAATCTTATAACCGTTTCCATCCAGATTTGCCGTAAACGGGTGCGTCACCTCCCCTGAAAATTCCGAATCATCCCGGTAATAACCGATCGGATTCCAGTCCATTCCTCCCAGATCGATGTTCGCCGTCAGCTCAAACCATGCGCCCCGGTAATCCCCCACGATCTCTTCTTCCACCTCGCCGTAATCCGGCTGCATGCCAAACGCCGCCAGGAAGCTAAGTCCCATCAGCTGATGTTTCGTGCGTATCTGATACGGTTTTTGTTTCGTTCCAAGTCCATGTGTTCCATCCAGAAAGCTCAAATCCGCCACATCCCAGTTTTCCCAGAGATTTCCGAGGCTGGCGCTGACGCTAACGCGCGGCATGATTAATTGTGAAGGAGTTGCCTCTATGACTTTGGAAGAACGTAATTCAGAGGGAGTTGCCCTCACATCCGCATTCATAAGCTCACTGGACGATGCAGCCAGCTTCTGCCATTCTTTCCGACTTTTTATGGCATCGTCTGTATCATCCAACTTTTCCTTCCTTTCCGAAATAATCCCCAAATCCCAATCCTCAAACACAAACCCGCTCGCCGCAAACGCCGGCAGCGTCGCCGACAAAAGCATCGTCGTCATCACCGCAAATGGAATCACTTTTTTCATCTTCTTTTTCCCCATACACGTTCCCCTCTTTCCCCAAACATTAGATTGATTTCCCCTTGTCCAATCTCTTCTCCTAATCAAACTGCCAAACAGCTTCACTCCCGCTTTCCAAGCTCAACAAGTATTCTTTTTTACATCTGTGACAGTGCAAATGCCGGACGTACTCCATATGTCTCACTGTCCGTCCTCACCGGACGCAGACAGCCATTTACCAGATCAACGCCATAAATCTGCTGATTATAAATGAATTTCCCGTTTTCATCCTGCAAATAAAAAGGCGTCCGCAGATAATATCCCTGTGAATAGGCACTGATCTGACTTTGTGGGTTATCGTCCCCGGAATCAAACCGCCATAGATATTCCCGGTACGCAAGTGCCTCTTCCAATGACAGGCAGAAAAGCTGGTCGTTCATAAGCTGAAAACCAATATCATGACGCACCAGTTCCCGCCCGGACGTCTGCGAAAATGCACCAGCCGCCGTGCTTCCCATGTACGCGGTCTGGATTCCCGTATGGATCGGTTCCAGACAGAAGCTGCTGTTCTGACTGTTTTTCTGCAGCCATGCGCGCACCTGCGAAGTTTTATAATTATTGTCTTTGCCAAACGAGAAAATCTTCATCTTTTTTCCCGGTGCCGTGTCCACATCCGCCCGGATCACGCGGTCACAGAGAAACAGCGCTGCTTTCCGGTGTTCATTCTGCCAGTCATGGTAATCGTCGTCGATACAGGTAAATGACAAAATCTCTCCGCCCACCTCGCGCAGCTGGACATCGCCCTCCTTCCAGATCACTTTTTCGGGCATTTCACTTTCGCTCCAATCCACGCTTCCACAGCGGTCACAGATTTGATCCCCGTTTTCATCCAGGTGCCCCAGCGCCGGAAGGCGCTCTATCTTTTCTTTCTGACATCGTCCGCAGACATACACTGCCCGCCCATTCTTTAAGCAATCATTTTCCTCCCACTCCCATTGGCTCCACTGATGCGTACAAGTACGGTCATCCCAGTTTCTCCGCACCCGGATGCGCGTGATGATATATTCCTTTCCATCCACCGAAAAGGAATCCTCTTCCACCTCAGAATAAACTGCGTCGTATTCCACCCCGATTGTTTTTGCCGACGGTGTAAAATCCTGACCAATCAGATAAAATTCATGCCACGCTGCATCCCCGATCGCAGATACCAGATTCCGGATCCTGGCATCATTTTCCGACTGATTTTGAACGGTCAGACCGGAACCGCTGCCCGATACCGCCGCATCCTCGCGCCCAAATATGGCGCACTCCGCCTCCCATGCACTCTGTTTCCATCGTTCCAGGCGTTTCCGAAGCGCCAGCATGGCGGTATCCTCCTCTGCCCCTATTTCTGGAACCTTGCCGCCTCTTTCATATTTGATATAAATTTTTTCAGTTCCTGTTCCATACAATTCAAATATTTGCGGTGACTGTACCGCTGATTTCCAGATATGCCCGTCGCTCCCTATGATTTGCTCTGGGAAAGATACGTTCAGGGAAGTTCCTTCCAAAACTTTGCCTGTCTGCGTATGAAATATAAGATGATTTGCATTCTCAGCATCTATAAATGAGACGCTGTAGCCGACTATGACAGCTGTTTCTGCCTGTTTCACTGCATTTTCAGCTGCCAGCGCCATTCTAGCGGATGAAAATATCAATATCAGTGATATTCCCAAAATGGTACCATTCCGGCAGCGACACCCTTTATGAGTCCCCATGTTTATTTTTAACAACTCAAACCTCCCCTCAAACCCTTTTCACATCCCTTTTCTTATCCTCTTTCGCAAGTTATATAAGGTTACTGTTCACGCATACGTGCCCAGTAACGGAATTTGCCGTGGCTTCGCATTTAAATACGGCAAATTCCTGCTGCCACCACGTTTTCTTACGGCACTTTCGGTTCCAAAAGTGCCTACCTGTGAACAGTAACTATATAAGTTCTAATTTGATTCAAAACACACTCTCACTCTGAGTCAGACAGCGGTTCTTTCCGTCTATAAAAAGCTTTCATTTTGCATTGCATATATCATATAATATATTGCACATTTTTTATAACGATACAGTTATCCGATTCTCCCAAATTTTCCTAAATCATCGAATTCTGTGCGAAACGCACCTCACAAATTACCAGAATAAAAAGATAAATTAGAACGAAACCACCTGCGACCGCAGTTCATTTCGATAAGATATATTGAGTCTAACACATCTATTCTCTAAATGCAAGAACTCTTTTGGAATTTTCACAACGAAAAACGCCCGCCCCAGAAAATAAAATTCATATTCCAAATTTCATTTTCCAGAGCAGGCACTTTCCCACTAACTCATATATAAATTCCTATTTATTTTATCTCAGCCACATTCTCCCAAGGGTATCCCACATCAATGCCGATGCATCGAGAACGACGACATATCATACGCCTTCAGGTTCTCATGTACTTCTCTTGCATCTGCCTCGGCGATGAGTTTGTCTCTCGACTTCTTCGCCTCCATCTCGGCTTTGTGCTTGCTCGGTCCGCCGACACAGCCGCCGACGCACGCCATACCCTCGATGAAGTCCTCCGGCAGACGTCCCACTTTCAGAAGAAGAAGGGCTTTCTTACACTCAGCCGCACCATTGCAGCGCGCTACCTTGATATCGGTATTCTCACCAGACTCCTTCAGACATTCTAATACCGCTGCTGTTACGCCGCCGCCGTTGCCGAAGCGTTTTCCAAATACACTGGCTTCCTGCATGCTGTTCTCTTCCGGCTCCAGATTTACGTCTTTCGCCCGCATCATCGCACGGATCTCTCCGTAAGTCATCGCATAGTCCGCATTGCCCTGGATATTCAGATCCAGCGTCTCGCTCTTCTTCGCGATACACGGTCCGATAAAGACAGTGACAACCTCCGGATCCTGCGCCTTCAGCATACGGGAGATCGCACACATCGGGGAAACCGTCGTAGACATATTGTCAAGCAGCTGTGGGAAATGCTGTTTGATCATGTTGACAAATGCCGGACAGCAGGAGGTCGTCATCTTCTTGCCCTCTTTGTAAGCTTCCGCCCACTCTTCTGCCTCGGCTGCCGCGGTCATATCGCCGCCCAGACCAACCTCGATCATATCTGCAAATCCAATCTTCTTTAAAGCTGTTTTCCAGCTTGCAAACGTGATGTCCGGTCCAAACTGGCCTTCGGTCGCCGGTGCCAGCATCGCTACGACCTTTTTGCCTGCGTTGATCAGGCGGATCACATCGACCATGAAGGTCTTGGAACCGATCGCACCGAACGGGCAGGAATGGATGCAGGCGCCACACTGGATACATTTTTTCTCATCGATCACACATACACCATACTCATCGTAGGTAATCGCATCCACTGGGCAAACCTTCTTACACGGGCGCTCCAGATGGGCAATCGCATTGTATGGGCATGCCTGGGAACACTTTCCGCACTCGCGGCATTTATCTGGGTCGATGTGCGCCTTGGTATTTCCCATGCTGATCGCTCCAAACGGACAGGAGTTCTGGCAGGCTTTACCCATACATTTACGGCAGTTATCGGTGACTGTGTAGGACGCAATCGGGCACTCCTCACAGGCTGCATTGATAACCTGTACGACGTTGTTTGTATTGCGGTCAGACGGACATTTACCTTCTGCCAGACGGATTCTCTGGCGGACAATCTCTCTCTCCTTGTATACACAGCAGCGGTACTGTGCCTGCGGACCAGGGCTGATTTTGTACGGAATATCGTCTCTTCCGTCCTCTAACTGATCATTCCAGGCAAGCTTTGCTACCTCATAAAGTATCTCATGTTTGATGCGCAGAATTGTCGCGTCATTCGTTACCATGGTTTATCCTCCTTATTAATAATACGTTACCGTAACTTTCTTTCCCATACCTTCGACTGCTTCTTTTAGCTGTTTGACCAGGTTCTGGCGGATTCCCAGATCAAACGCCATCCCTGGATTCTGGTAGGCGCTGTTCGCCGCCGTTCCCACAAACATATGTAATTCCGTGCAGTCTTCTATCAAAATCTTCGCGATCATGGACGCACCATTTTTCTTGTCCAACTCGCTGAAAAACTCAGAACTTAAATCGCATTCGATCAGATAGCGTTTCAGAAGTTCGATCGCTTTCCGCAGCGTCAGGACTCCCTCCGTCACCAGATCGATGCCTTCCATAAAAGCGATCGGCGGAATATCCGGGTCGCTGTAATCCATTGATACCCGCAGCGGTCGTCCCAGCTCCCGCGACAGGATCGTCGCGCTGGTTCCGCCCGATACAATGTGCTTTGCCGACTCATCTTTCATAAAATCCGCCGTGATCGTCTCATCGTCATTGCGGTCGAGCGGCGGTCCCGTCATCAGGTTGACCGGTTTCCGGTCAATGATCCGAGCTACCACAACCGTCGTATCATCGCCCGGTTTTCCCTCGTAAATCTGGCTGCATTCCGCACAGAGTGCCGCCGCCATACGTGCCGACGAAAGAGAGGTCAGGCATTGTTCCGAAACAAACTCTGCCACCGACTCCCACGGCCAGCCAAATTTATATTTTCCGCTCTTTCCGACTCCCGCGTGCGTCACGCCGTCGCTGACAAGTACCAGCGCATCACCCTTCTGAACCTGGAACCGGCACTCGCTGATCTCCTTGTCCTTGACGAGACGCTTGTATTTCTGCAGCTCCACCACATGACCACAGCGCAAAAAAATGCATCGCGGGTTATCATATTCAACTAAATATACCTCGCCGTTGTTGAAAATCTGGAGAATCGAGAACGTCGCATACGCCACCTGTCTCGTCTGACAGATCGGAAGCGTCTGCACAATCGTCTCCACACATTCCTCCAGCGTGGCTCCATTTAAAAACATCGTACCCAGAATCTTTGCCGTCAGCGTCGAAAGAATATTCGCCTTGACGCCGCTTCCCATGCCGTCCGCCAGAATGATAACGTCCGAATCTTCCGTTTTCAGGCACTCTACCGTATCGCCGCACAGGATCTCTGAATACTTATTCAGACTTTTAAACGTGACATCTACGGTTACTCCCATTTATCGGACCTCACTTTCGCTCTCATCGTCAATCAGGGAACAAAGCTTCATCAGGGTTGTCTTCGTCTCCGCCGTCGTCTCACCCAGGAGTCCGGCAATATTCTGTGCAACCATCATCTGTTTGTAAATAACATTCTGTGCCAGATCAATGGTCGCCTTTTTCTTGGCATATTCCTGTTTTGCCTGTTTTTCCTCGCGCGTCACATCAATGATCGTGGCAATGACAAAATTGCCGTCATCGATATACGCAATGTTTTGAAGCGTCACAAGATTCCGATCCGGATAGATCACCTTCCGGCTGTGGACGCTTGTGTGCGTCCGGAATACCTCGCGGACATCCTCGGCGTTGATAAAGTCCTCCAGCGGTTTTCCCTTGATCGCCTCCGGTTTGACGCCGAAATACATTTCTGCCGCCACCGAACACTCCTGGATCCGCATATCATCGTCGATGATCATGATCAGGTTCGGGGACGTATCCATCACCAGATGAGACAGCGACTGCGCCCGGTCATGCAGGTACGGAATACACATATCGACCTCCGCCTTTTTCTGGAAAACAGCGATTGCCTTCTCCCGGCAGGTCGGATAACCGCACGCACCACAGTTTAATTCCTGCTCCGGCGTCATCTTGCCCGTCTTTTTCAAGATCTCCCGGATCTCTTCCTCGGTCGGAATCCGCTCCTTCTGGGAACGATCCACAAACGTCCGGTGAATCTCCACCTGGCGCGCCGCCTCATGCATCAGGGATAGATCTGCCGGTTCCTTCGGAAGCATCGCTTCCAGATCCAGCTTAACTTTAAAACTCGACACTGAGGTCGCCGTGGACGGTCCATTGACACAGCCTCCATGACAGGCGTTCATCTCGATGAAACAGCCAGCCACCTCGCCGGTTTTCATCGCCTCACAGACATCCAGGCAGTCCTTCACGCCGCTGACGTAGAACTTGCGGTACTTGTCCGGTTTCTTCTGAGTCGCCGTCACCGCCGTAAGCAGTCCGCCGCTGACCGGATAACGCAGGTTCGCGCCCGGTTCACGATCTTCGAACGGTTCTTCCTCACATGCTTCGATCTCGATCTGTTCCTCTGACAGCCACTGTTTTAAATCCTCAAATGTGAGGACTGCATCGGGCTTCACAACCCTGTTTTTCTCTTTTTCCGCGATACACGGTCCGATCACGACTACCTTCGCCGCCTCGCCGAACTCCGCGTGCAGCATGCGCGTATGGATCCCCGACGGAATCAGCACCGGTGCCAGATATTTGATCAGTTCCGGATAATGAATCTCAATCAGGTTCACGATACTCGGACAGGCAGTTGTGATGATATTTTTCATCTCGCCCTGCTCTAATAAACGGACATACTCTTCCGTCGCCAGCGCGGCGCCCTCCGCCGCATCACAAACATTCGTAAATCCCAGCTTTTTTAATGCTGACTTGACCTGCCCCCGCTTTTTATACGGCAGAACCCCCATATAGGAAGACGACAGCGATGCAATAACCGGTGCGCCGCTCTCAATCAGCTTTTTGACCTTGGAAAGTTCGCTCGGAACACGTTTTGCCGACTGCGGACAGTTCAAAAGGCACTGCCCACAGAGAATACAGCGATTTGGCATGATATATGCATGACCATCCCGGATCATGATTGATTTCACTTCGCAGCCCCGCACACATTTATAACAATGCTTACACATCGTCGCCTTAAAATCAATAATCGGCATAGACTCTCCCTCTCTTTTTGCCGTTATATGTAAACGATTACGCGTTCAGGCGTCCCAGAATCTCCTTCTGGAAAAATTCTTCAGTTGTCTCCGGTTTTACGGAATACAGTTCTCCATCTACCGTCACACAGACACCTTTACGGCAGTTGCCACTGCAGAAATCTCCATTTAAATCCACCTCACTGTCCAGATGATTCTCTGAAACCAGCTTCTGCAGCTTCTGGATTACCTCGCGGGATCCTTTCAGATGACAGGCACTTCCGATACAAATCGATACTCTCATATAATGACCTCCTCACTATCCGTTATAAAACAGACACAGCCTTTCACCGGAGATTCCCGGTCAAAAAACTGCCTGTTCACATGCATCTTCCAGGGGAATTTACTAAAAATGCATCTTTCCCCATTCTTCTTCATTATCTCATATTGTGATATTATTATCAATCAAATTTCTTTCTGATTTTGTATTTTTTTTAGACCATAAGTGCCTGATTCCAAAACCTTTTCACTTTCTTTTCATCAGCTTATGACTCTCCCGGTGTTTTTTAGGAAAATAATCTTTTTATCGGGCACCTTGCACTGCTTTTCTATAATATTTCCATCTCCTCCATGTACGCCCGCAGCCTCTTCACATTCCCGTCCGCAAAACAGTAACCATCCATGCCGCAGCCCTTCGCGCTATCGATGTTATCCTGACGGTCATCAATGAAAAAGCATTCTTCCGCTTTGAGATGAAATTTTTCAAACAATCTCTCATAGATCGCCGGATTTGGCTTCGCCAGCTTCTCCTCCGCCGAGACAAGCGTGCCATCAAAATATTCAATGCCCGGAATCTCATGCTCGAACACACGCAGGCGCACGGAACAATTCGAGCAGAGGTAGATGCCGAAGCCCTTTTCTTTCAGTTCCTTCACTAGCTCTCCCATCCCCGGCTTTGCCCAGATGTTGTACTCATGCCAATGTTCCAGACTTTCCTTCGCCAGCCAGCGCAGATGTTCATTTGGCAGGCGTTTCTGCACCCGCTCCAGCGCCTGTGCATCCGTCAGCGTTCCCTCGTCTAAAAGCGACCACTCCTTCGAATCAAACAATTCGCGGCGCATCCACTCCACATCCTCCGGATTATCTGTGTACTCCCAGCACACCTTGACCGGATCATACTCCAGTAAAACCATTCCCATATCAAATACTATATTTCGAATCATACTTCTGCCTTTCTCTCATCCCGCAAATCTGCCGCCATTCCTGCGGCAGATGGAATTTTCAGTCCAAAAAATTCTCACCTGCAAGCAATCATAATCATTTATATTTTAACATAAATTTCTCATTTTTTTATTTCCATTTTCATAAATTAATGGTACAATAATAGAAAATTTTTCAGGAGGTACCGCTTATGAAAATGATTATCGCAATCATTGGCAGTGAGGACGCCGATGATTTAGTATATGAATTAAACCAGCACTCCTTCTTTGTCACCAAGCTTTCCACGATGGGCGGCTTTCTGAAAAAGAAAAGTACAACCCTGATGCTCGGTGTCGAAGATGAACGCGTCGAGGACGCCATCTCCATCATCAAAAAAATGTCCGGTGCCCGCGAGCAGCTGGTATACACGCCGCCGACCATGGCCGGAAACTGCTGCCCGACCGTCAATATGACCGTTCCGATGAACATGAAAGTCGGCGGAGCAACCGTATTTGTAATAAATGTAGAAGAATTTCAGAAATTCTAATTTTTTGATTTATATTACAAATCCGAATTACAAAAGGGGCTTTCGCTTGCGCGTCTGCCCCTTTTTGATTCATTTTATAGAAAAAGAAAAACTCCCGGAGAAATCATCTCTGGGAGTTCCACGCTACACTCAGGTTCTGCAGCTAATCATGCAGAAGAAGGGACTTGAACCCTCATGATGTTGCCATCACACGGACCTGAACCGTGCGCGTCTGCCAATTCCGCCACTTCTGCGTAATTTCTAGTGCGGGCAACAGGACTTGAACCTGCACACTCTCGTACCAGAACCTAAATCTGGCGCGTCTGCCAATTCCGCCATGCCCGCTTGCTTGTCTTTCTGACTCACAAGTGAGTTTATTATAACATAGGGTAGTTCAAAATGGAAGAGTTTTTTTTATTTTTTTGAATTTTTTCGAAAGTTCTTTTAGAAAAAATGTGCGGCAAATTCATCGATACTGAAAGTCCGTGTGATCTTTCGTGTGATCCTTGCACCGAAAAGTGTGTACCTATAACGGAATATTTGGTTCCGCTTGAAATCTTAAAAACACAAAAAAGCCTTGAAAACAACGGAAAAACCAATGTTTTCAAGGCTTTCTCTATCATGGAGACAACGGGATTCGAACCCGCGACCTTTGCGTTGCGAACGCAACGCTCTCCCAGCTGAGCTATGTCCCCGTCCAAACTGTTATCATTATAGCACAACTGGAATGAATTGCAAGTAGAGAATAAAAAAAACGGAAACCCTTGTAAATGTGAGGGTTTGGTAAGGATGTTTTTAAGATTTAGGTTTTGCGGTATAGTATGTTGCGTACTATACCGCTTTCCCTTTCCACAAAGTGACCTTTGAGTGGTCGAATACTCCGATATGGTTATAGATAATTTCAATTTCCTGTAAGCGTTTACCGCTGCTCTTATCAGGAGCATGGACAATAATTTTGTCGATAAACTCATGTACAATTTCTGGTGTTAGTTCTGTAAGGTTAGTGTACTTGCGGACTACTGAAAGAAATTGCTTTACATCCACAGATTGTTTTTCTTCTTTCTGTAATTCTTTCTCTAAGGAAGTCTGTTCTTTCTGCAAAGTATGCTGTTCTTCCTCATATCCTTTTGAAAGTTTCATAAAGCGCTCATCTGAAAGTTTTCCACTAATATTGTCTTCATAAATCCGTTGAAAAATTTTGTCCAACTCTTGAATACGGGAATGGATTTCTGTAAGCCGTTTTTTCTTTTGCGACAGTTCTTTATTTCTTTGCCGCATATCCGTATCCATGACCATCTGAACAAATTCATCTTCATAATCTGATACATAGCGGATAACTTCTTTCAGGTTTTCCAGCACAATTTGTTCGACTACTACATTACGAATATAGTGCATAGTACATGATTTTGAATTGTGCCGGTAATTGCTGCATACAAAATTATGTTTCTCTGCGCTCTGTGCCATTTGCCTATGAAATGTCATTTTGCTTCCGCAATCTGCACAGTAGAGCAAACCAGAGAACATAGGCATATCCCCCATTTTGGTAGGGCGGCGTTTTCCGGAACGGATTTTCTGTACAATCTCAAAGGTTTCCTTGTCAATGATTGCTTCATGGGTATTCTCAAAAATCCTCCATTGTTCAGGACTGTTATCAATTTTTTTGCGATTTTTATAAGACTTAACATGGGTCTTAAAATTCACAGTATGTCCTAAATAATCCATTCTTTCTAAGATGTGAGATACCACAGTTGCGCTCCACAGATACTTGTCAGGTGGAAGAACGGTTCGTGGCTTTTCCCCATGCTCTAACGCATAATAAGTAGGGCAAAGAATTTTTCTTTCCGTTAGAATATTGGCAATTCGTGTC